>JACCDO010056550.1_pt1 | contig 23129 bp, 16 predicted proteins | sample 7446101 | NCBI WGS metagenome assembly JACCDO01 (sample SAMN15323440, study PRJNA562643) | freshwater metagenome | isolation source: river surface water | place: USA:Blue River Watershed | collected 2017-08-16
ATCCGAAAATATACCGGCATGGGTCTCAAAGAAATCGGGCAGCACTTTGGAGGAAAAGACCACACGACGGTCCTCCACGCCTGCGAAAAGATTCACAAAGGTGTAGAAGCTGAAACCGACGTCAAAGCGATGGTTGAGTCCATTCAAAACATCCTCTGAGCAGTCAGGCTAATCCGACCCCCATCAAGTGTTTCTCCCGAACAGGGGCGTTCGCTCATGAGTACTCACGCCCAAAAAACCCGCCAACGCGACGGGACCTAAAAGTAGACCGAAATACTTCTGTCGGAAATCGTCTTTTTGGGGATAACCCTGTGGAAAACGTGGGGATAACTTTGTGGATAACTTTTTTATCCACATCCTATCCACAGACTTATCCCCACGTCATCCACAAGCTCTTTAGAAAAAAAGCTTTATGTTCAAATAACTTACAGAGTTATCCACAGCAAAAATAAAATGTGGATAACTTTTTAGCCTTTTCAAAACCGACCTCTTCAGTCGGTCGTTGTGGATAAGTGTCTGTCTCTGGTCTCAATCATCTAACCGAGCGACATAAGTCTGACTGTTGTACTCGGTTTATCAGAGTTGTCCCCAAACTCGTGTGGATAACTCTGTGGAAAACCCCATCACTGAAGGTTTAATCAGGTTTTCCACATATCCGCCCATCTTGTCCCCACAGTTATCCCCACCCTTTTCAACATTCTTTCCGTAAGGATTCCAATAGTTTAGGTGTGTTTTCCACATATCCACACGCCTAACTACTATAACTTTTCTTCTTTTACTTATCTTTAAGAATTAAAGAGTGTTCCGCTCAGTTTATTTTTCATAAAAAGCGCATTGCATTCATCCACAAAGAAGTGTGAAGAGCTTTGGAGAATCCAAGGAGCTGAATCGATGCAGTTTTCTATTTCCAGAGATGTTTTGGTGAACGCACTTCATCAGGCTCAATCAGTCGTAGAGAAAAGAAATACGGTTCCCATTCTAGCGAACATTCTGTGTTCTGTGAGTGGTTCTGAGCTGTCTCTCGCGGCGACCGATTTGGAAGTAGGGATTAAGGTCACGCTCCCAGTTGAAAAGGCTACGGATGGTAAGATCACCATTTCCGCAAAACATTTCGCTGAGATCGTTAAAGAACTGCCTACGGGCCAGATTGAAGTTCGAAAGAAAGACAACAACTGGGTTGAGATTGTATCTGGAAAGATTCGTTTCAATATCGTCAGCAGTTCAGCTGACGAGTATCCTGCTCTTCCTGCCTTTCAGGATAAGCATTATTACGACGCTCGGTCAGAAGCGCTTCGTGACATGATCGATCAGACTTCGTTTTCAGTCGCGACCGATGCAACTCGTTATCACCTCAACGGTGTCTACTTGGAGCAGATTGAAAACAACGTGATGCGGATGACAGGGACTGACGGTCATCGTCTCTCTTTCGTCGACTCGGAAATCTTTTCAGATATGCCGGAGCTCAAGCGAGGGATCATTATTCCGCGCAAAGGCCTATTGGAACTGAAGAAGGTCTTGGATGGGGCGAACGGAACTGTGGGACTCTCGTTTGAGAGAGGGAACCTCTTTGCCCGTTTTGACAACACCTTCCTTTTTGTTCGGTTGATCGATGGCGAATACCCAGATTACCGCCAAGTTATCCCCAAATCGACTGAACGATTGGCTGTTATCCCCAGGGACGCCTTTAGTTCAGCACTCAAGCGCGTGAGCCTTTTGGCCCATGAAAAAAGCCGAGGCGTAAAGTTGAGCCTTGCTGCTGGCACCCTCACCGTTCTCTCGAGCAACCCAGATATGGGTGATGCGCGTGATGAGATGGACGTCGACTACTCCTCAGAGCCGGTTGAAATCGGTTATAATGCGAAATATTTGCTCGACTGCCTATCGGTCATGCGGTCCGATGAAGTGGAATTCCATTTTAAAGATCGCTTTAGCCCCGGGATTCTCCGAGGCAGAGGACAACCTAATCACACTTATGTGATTATGCCGATGCGGATTTAGGGCAAAACTTATCCACTTTTCCACATGTAGAATGTGGATAGTTTGAAGGTGCAGTGAAGATTTCCTCACTCAAATTGCTTCAATTCAGAAACATTTCAGAATTGAAGTGGTCCCCTTCCCCTGGGGTGAACTTCATCATTGGTGAGAATGGGCAGGGAAAAACTTCGCTCCTTGAAGGAGTAAGTCTACTCGCGACCCTGAGGTCCTTTAGAGGAGCTAAGGCTGAGGACCTGATGCAAAGAGGCAGTGGCTTCTCTGAAGTCGCTGCCACAGTGGACGACTCCTCAGACCAGATCTTGGATTCCTCTCCCCTGCCCTCCTTCTCGCTCAAGCTAGCCTACTCTCAGGATTCTGCGGGCAAGGTCTCGCGGGCCGCTTTTTTCAACGGGAAAGCGTACAGATCGAGCTCCCAGTTTCTCCTTAAGCGGTTTGGGGAATATCAGTTTGGGTTTCACGCCATTTGCTTTAATCCGTCTGATCACGACTTGGTGAGGTTAGAGCCAGCGTTGAGAAGGCAGTTTCTGGATCGGGCAATCGCCGCCGAGAGTCCTGACCACCTTCTTCTCAGTCAGAAGTATCAGAAGGTATTAGAACAGCGGGGAGCGTGGTTAAAGCAGTTCGGTGGCGGGGGTGGGAAAGTAGGAATTAGTAGGTCCCAGCTTGAAGCGTTTCGGAGTTACGGAGAAGCATTGGCATCTCTAGGAGCTGAAATCGCTTCAAATCGCGTTCGATACTCTCAACGCCTAGTGCCACAGATCCAAAAAGCTCTATCCGTCATCGCCCCAAATCAGTCGGAAGTGAGCTTGGAGTACCTCTCTCGCTGGCTTGAGCCGGATATTTCCAAGGCCATTTTGCACTCGGAAAAATCACCAATAAAACAGGCACTTGATCCTGAAAATTCAAGTCATTTTGCTAGACTTCCCCAGGTGAGTTCAATAGACCTTTTTAAAGCAATTTTATCGCGAAAAATAGCCGAAGCTGAGGATCTCGAGATCCGTCAGCGCACAAATCTTGTGGGTCCTCACCGGGACGACTGGGCGCTCATGCTTGGGCGTTCCCCACTCAAGAGTGGAGGGTCTCAAGGCGAGGTGCGATCGGCTTTGTTGGCGCTTAAAATTGCTGAGATTGAGTTGTTCCGTGAGTCCACGGGACACAGGCCAGTTTTGCTGTTGGATGATTTTTCGTCCGAGCTTGATCGAAACCGTAGGAAGTTCTTACTGGAGTTTTTGGCAAACACCGATTTGCAGGTTTTTGTGACGACGACTGAAGATCAATTCACACTGGGTCGGAGAATCGTCATTCACAATGGCCAGATAAGGTCAGATTCGCATGAGTGAGACGCAGGCAAGTTCAACAGCAGTAACCTCTGATTATTCAGCCGATAAGATTAAAGTACTCGAGGGGCTCGAGGCGGTTCGAAAGCGCCCTGGAATGTATATTGGGGACACGGGGGTTCGAGGTCTCCATCACTGCGTCTACGAAATTGTGGATAACTCCATCGATGAAGCGTTAGCAGGTCATGCTAAGAACATCACTGTTACTATTCATGTGGATAACAGTGTGACGGTCGAGGATGACGGTCGCGGTATTCCGGTCGGGATGCACAGCACCGGTATTTCTGCTGTTGAAGTCGTGATGACCAAGTTGCACGCCGGTGGAAAATTCAATGAAGAAGGCGGAGCTTATAAGGTTTCTGGTGGCCTTCACGGTGTGGGAGCCGCAGTCGTAAATGCCTTATCCGAATCTCTTCACGTCGAAGTTCGCCAGGGCGGGAAAGTTTATAAACAAACTTATAAACGCGGAACGCCTCAAGGGCCTTTGACCGAAGTGGGCACAACCGATAAACGGGGAACTACGACCACCTTTAAGCCTGACCCCGAAATTTTTGAAACGGTCGAGTTTAGCGTCGACGTTCTTGCCGGTAGACTGCGAGAACTCGCCTTCCTGAATTCAGGGATCCGAATTTTATTGAAAGACGAACGTCTTGAACCCGTGAAGGAGTTCGACTTCCACTACGAGGGCGGACTCGTTCAGTTTGTTGAGTTCATTAACAAGTCAAAAAGCCCACTGCACAACAACGTGATTTTCCTCTCGCAGGACAAGGACATGATCGCTGTCGAAATCGCGATGCAGTGGAATGATTCATATTCGGAGACGATTTCGTCGTACGTCAACAACATCAACACGATCGAAGGTGGTACGCACGTCTCCGGTTTTCGTACAGCGCTTACTCGCGTCGTCAACAAATACGCAGCAGAATACGGTCTTCTTAAAAATTTCAAAGAGACGTTAACGGGAGATGACATTCGGGAAGGGCTCGCGGCAGTCATTAGTACGAAAGTTCCAGAGCCGCAGTTTGAAGGTCAAACCAAGACGAAACTTGGAAACAGTGAGGTAGAGGGTTTCGTAAATACGATTGTATACGAAAAACTGACCACCTACTTTGAGCAAAATCCATCAATTGCGAAGAAGATCGTTCAGCGTGGGATCGATGCTGCTCTTGCTCGAATCGCAGCCCGCCGCGCGCGCGATTTGACCCGTCGTAAAACCGCATTGGATTTCGGGGGACTCCCCGGAAAAATGGCAGACTGCCAAGAACGCGATCCCGCCCTTTGTGAAATTTTTATTGTTGAAGGGGATAGCGCAGGCGGGTCGGCAAAACAGGGTCGCGATCGGAGAAATCAGGCTATCCTGCCTCTGAAGGGAAAAATTCTGAATGTCGAAAAAGCTCGATTCGACAAGATGCTCTCCTTCGAGGAAATCAAAGTACTCATTACCGCCTTAGGGGCTGGGATTGGGAAAGAAGACTTTGATATTACGAAGCTGCGCTATCACAAGATTGTGATTATGACTGACGCAGACGTGGACGGCTCTCACATTCGAACGCTTTTGCTGACGTTCTTTTACCGTCAGATGCCCGAGATTGTGGAGAGAGGCTACCTCTACATCGCTCAGCCGCCTCTCTATAAGTACAAGAAGGGCCAAAAAGAGCGGTATCTCAAGAACGAATCTGATCTTGCAGAGCACCTTCTTTCCTCCGGCTTAGACGGAATACAGGTAAAAATCGGAAATACGGCCTTGGCAAATAGCCAAGTTTTGGCGTCCTTAAAGGCGGCAAACCGCTATACAAAAGCGATCACTCGACTTGCGAAGCGCCTGCACCCAGAGCTACTTCGCGGTTTGATTCAAGAGAACGTGAGTATCAAGACGCTAGAGTCGAAGGAAGTCTTAGAAGGGCTCCTTGGGCGACTGCAAGATCAATTGAAGATCGATAACATCGAGTTTGAATTTGCTGTAGAGCACGATGCTGAACGCGCTCTGTATTTTGCGACCATCAAGAGCATGATCAATGGATCGAGAAGAACGGCTTTGTTAAATGCCTCGATGCTCGAGTCGACAGAGGTTGAAGAACTTCAAAAGTACCATCAAGGTGTATTGGCGATGGGTTCAGGTCCTTACGAACTCTACGCCGATGACAAATCCCTTGGTGTCTTTGCGACCGGAGAGGGCTTAGCCGAAGCAGTTGTTGAGAGATCGAAATCGGGTACCATGATTCAGCGCTATAAGGGCTTGGGTGAGATGAACCCTGAGCAGCTTTGGGAAACGACGATGGATCCGACTCGGCGCACCCTCTTGAAAGTGAGTGTCGATGATGCAGTACAAGCTGATTCGATTTTCTCTGTTTTGATGGGGGATCAAGTTGAGCCGCGTAGGCAATTCATCGAAGAAAATGCGCTGCGGGTGAGGAATTTGGACGTATGACGTCGGTGTCTGGCGAAGTTTTTTCGACGATCCTGGGTGTGGGTTCTTTCCTCCCCTCGCGAATCGTTCGTAATGCTGACTTGTCCTCTTACATGGATACGTCGGATGAGTGGATTCGAACTCGAACCGGAATCGAACAGCGCCACTGGGTCGAAGGAACAACGTCAACGACCGATCTCGCCCTCGAAGCATCTAAAAAAGCGCTTGAGAATGCCGGTGTCTCTGCTCAGGAAATTGACCTTATCCTTTTGGCAACAACGACCCCTGATCACGAGCTCCCGCCGGCTGCTTGTTTCTTGCAAAGAAAGCTCGGAGTAGCTGGAATACCCGCAATGGATATTCGGCAGGCTTGTGCCAGTTTCGTGTACGGCATGTCGATTGCGGATGCATTCATTCGAGTAGGCAAGTACCGAAAAGTGCTTTTGGTCGGAGCGGAGACTCAGAGTAAAGCCTTGGATAAGACCACACGTGGTCGCGATGTGGCAGTTCTTTTTGGCGACGGAGCAGGGGCTTGTGTCATCGGTGCAACTGAAGATCCCTTCTCTGGAAGGATTTTTTCAACGCATCTCCACACAGATGGAAATCACGCCGAAGACCTTTGGATTCGATCCCCTACTTTCGCGGCTGAAAGCGAGCGAATCACGTATGGAATGCTCGAACAGGGCGATCACTACCCTCAGATGGACGGTAAGACTGTTTTCATCAATGCGGTAAAACGGATGCCTGAAGCGATTGAGGAAGGGCTTGCTGCAAACGGGATGAAGCTCGAAGACATCGATCTTTTCTTGTTTCACCAAGCTAATCTTCGGATCAACGAAATGGTCGCCAAGAAGCTGGGCGTCCCTTCGGACAAGATTTTTAATACGATTCAACAATACGGGAACACTACGGCCGCTACACTTCCACTTGGAATGGACGCCGCAATCAAAGCGGGAAAACTAAAGCGTGGAATGACTGTCGCAATGGCCGCTTTTGGAAGTGGCTTTTCCTGGGGTTCCTCCATCTTCAAGTACTGATTCAGCACGAGGTAAAAAATGTCGGATAATCCAAACTCAACAGGATCTTTGCCGGATAAAAATACGGTTCTCGTTAATATCGAAGATGAAATGCGGGGAGCCTATCTCGATTATGCGATGAGCGTGATTGTAGGCCGCGCACTTCCGGATGTACGAGACGGCCTTAAGCCTGTTCACCGTCGTGTTCTCTATGCGATGTACGATCTCGGAAATAGCCACAACAAACCCTATAAGAAATCTGCCCGGGTTGTTGGGGACGTGATCGGTAAGTACCATCCTCACGGGGACTCTGCAGTTTACGACACCATCGTTCGGATGGCGCAAGATTTCACGATGCGCTACCCTCTCGTCGACGGCCAAGGAAACTTCGGCTCGGTGGATGGCGACGCTGCAGCAGCTATGCGTTACACCGAAGTGCGCATGGAGAAAGTCACAGACGAGCTCCTCTCTGATCTCGACAAAGAGACGGTAGACTTCGGTCCTAACTACGATGACTCTCTTACAGAGCCGCACGTTCTTCCTGCACGAATTCCTAACCTTCTTGTAAACGGGTCCTCAGGAATTGCAGTTGGAATGGCGACTTCAATCCCACCTCATAATTTGACCGAAGTGGTCGACGCTACAATCGCGCTGATCAAAAATCCTCAACTTCGTACCGACGATTTGTTCCAGTTCATTAAAGGACCGGATTTTCCTACGGGCGCACAGATGTTCGGTGGCGGTAGTATCCGTGAAGCTTACCGCACCGGACGCGGTTCCGTAACCTTGAGAGCGAAGACTGAAATTGAAAACTTCAAAGGTGACCGTGAAAGAATTATTGTTACCGAGATCCCTTACCAAGTTAACAAAGCGAAACTGATCGAGAAAATTGCAGACCTGGTAAAAGAGAAGAAGCTCGAGGGGATTTCTGACCTCCGTGATGAGTCCGACCGCACAGGGATGCGGATTGTGATTGAGATCAAACGGGGTGAATCCGCCAATATTGTCTTGAACCGGTTGTATAAACTCACTCAGCTGCAAGAGAACTTCTCGATTAATCTTCTCGCGATTCATCACGGTCAGCCAAAGACGTTTGAGCTCCGTGATATGATTTGGGCATTCATCGAACACCGCCGCGACGTAGTCATTCGCCGAACGATTTTTGAACTGAAAAAGGCTGAAGCTCGCGCACATATTTTAGAGGGTCTCAAGCGAGCGGTTGAAAATATTGATGAAGTGATTGCTTTGATTAAAGCTGCGAAAGGTCCAGATGAAGCCCGACAGGCGCTGATGGATCGATTTGCGTTTTCGCAGATTCAAGCTCAGGCAATCTTAGATATGCGTCTCCAGCGTCTGACCGGGCTTGAGCGCGATAAGATCATTGAAGAGTATCATCAGGTTCTGGCTTTGATTGAAAATCTGAAACAACTTTTGGCGAGTGAAACCCTTCTGTTCGAAGTGATCACGCAAGAGTTAGTCGATGTTCGTGATCGTTTTGGCGACAAACGCCGAACCGAAATCATAATTGGCGAAAATGAAGACTTCGATATCGAAGACCTCATGCAAGACGAGGAAACCTTAGTTTCTATCACTCATTCGGGGTATGTTAAGAGAGCTGATCCTCGTCAGTTCCGTGCTCAGAACCGAGGGGGCAAAGGGATTCGTGGCGTAACGACCGGTGATGAGGACTTCGTGACTTCCATCTATCGAACGAGTACGTTGAGTCACTTACTCTGCTTTACGGACAAAGGAAGAATGTACCTGCTCAAGGTTTACAAGGTACCAGAGGCGAGCCGCAACGCGAAAGGCAAAGCCGTTGTAAACCTCGTTTCCTTGCATGCCGGTGAAAAGATCAAGGCGATCCTCCCAGTTCGGGAATTCCAAGACAATGTATTTGTCGTGAGCGTCACCAGTAACGGGATCATTAAAAAGACCCCGCTTAGCGAATTCAAAAACGTTCGTACGACCGGTATCATTGCTGTCACAATTGATGAAGGTGATGAGTTAGTCGATGTCCGTATTACTGGAGGACAAGATGACATCTTCCTCTGTTCTCTCAATGGAATGTCGATTCGGTTTCACGAGAGTGATGTGCGTCCTATGGGTCGGTCGGCACGCGGCGTGATCGGAATGAGCTTGGACGAGGGAGATCGTGTCGTCGCAATGGAGGTTCTCCAAACCCAAACCGCCGAAGTGAAACACGAGATCATCTGTGTGACGGAAAGCGGATACGGAAAGCGTACTCCGGTGAGTGAATATCGCCATCAGACCAGGGGTGGTAAAGGTGTCATTACCATGAAGACCACCGAGAAAAATGGTCTCGTGATGGGGGCTCGACAGGTTCTTCCTGTTGAGGACTTGATGTTGGTATCCAACAAAGGCCAAATGATTCGCATCAGTGTTTCGGGTATTTCTGAACAAGGCCGAAACACCCAGGGCGTTCGCTTGATGAACGTCGCCTCGGGCGAAAAGATTGTGTCCTTTGAAAAATTGGCCGAAAGCACAGAGGAACTGCCGTCGGAAGAGTTAGCAAGTTCCGACGAGTCCACAGGAGATAACTCAGGTGGAGAGACCCTCCATTAATCGCAAGATGAAGAAAATCGCGACTGCAGTGCTGCTGACAGGCTTGGTTGCCTGTACGAGCGATAGTGCTCAGTCGCGATTTGTTCTTGCAGAGAAGCTTTGGGGCGAAGGGAATTATTTGGCTGCCACCAATGAGTTCGATCGGATTCACTCCAATGATCCCACTGGAGTGATTGGTCAGCGGGCTCTCTATCGAAGCGCCCTTACTCACCTCCTCTATTTGGAGAAGCCCACTGAGGCGTTAGAGAAGTTCTCTTTATTTTTGAAGTACAACGGTGATCCAGCTCGGTCTTGGGAAGCTCGCAAGTGGATGGGTGAAATTCTTTTTGTCCGACTCGAACGCTTTGATCAGGCGATTCAGCACTATCGAAGGATGGTAGAGGACCGGCCAGCAGCGCCCGAAAAAAACGAATTTCAGTACCGAATCGCTAAATCGTTTTTTCGACTTTGGCGGTTTGAAGAGGCGTTGGGTGAATATCAGAGTCTCTCTGAGAAACGCCCAATGGACGCCTGGACTCGGAAGGCTGCCTACGAAATCGGAAACGTCTATGTCACTGCGGGAGAGCAAAGATTGGGAGACGGTGGTGCTTATCGACAAGCGATTCAGGCCTTTAAAGATTTTGTCGATCAGCATCCTGCCGCTCCTGAGGCACCGGAAGCACTCTTAGGTATGGCCTTGGCTTTTGAAGAACTCGATCAGCTCGAACTCGCTATAGAGACTTTGGAAAAAGCCAGAGCGGGATACCCCGTACCCCAAGTAATCGACATCAAGCTGGCCCGAATTCAGAAGCGGCAGTCAAAAAAACTTCGATAAAAGGGGAAACCGGAAAGTGGTATCGAATGGGAATGGGCCTAATCTTGGCCCTCTTGGATTACTGATGATCGTCTTAAGCGATCTTGTCACCTTTTCAGCTCTTGGTTTTGGGGGCGCTTGGTATTGGATACATTACCACAACGGTCCCAAAGGGGCCTTGGTCGTTGGGGGGCTCGGTGGACTTGTGGTTGCGTTCATTCAAATTTTTAGAAAGGCTCAGCGTTACTTAAAATGAAAGAGCTTAAGTCTTCCGGGGGAAAAGCCCCAAAAGCACCGAGTCAGGCTCGAAAACAGATTCTTCAGTCCCTGTGCTTCGGGGGAGCGTTCTTTGCCTGGGGACTATTGTCAGCTGCGCTGAGCATTTATTTTTCTCCGGATACGATCCGAGAGCCCCTGATCGGCTTCCTCATCCTCTGGGTCTGGTGCGGAATTGACCTCTTTGTGCTCGGAAAAACCGTTGCCAGACTCATGGCCCTTGTGTCATCTAGGACGCCTGCTAAGAACGGAAAGGTATCGCACGGGGCACTCTTTTGGGGTTTTCTAAAACTCCTGTGGCTCGGAACAGCGATCCCTCTCATGAATCACGTAAAGTACCTCACCTTAACGCCGATTTTGTTGGGGTTTGGTACTCTGGTGGTTGTTCCGATCCTTGGCGGTTGGCTTTCCAGTCACTGGACCGCTCCTTTTGATGAAGGGGAGGACAGCGATCAGGGGCCGAATGATACGACGTCGATTTAAGGGCCTTTGCAGGAATAAAGAATAAAGATGCATAACGATCATGGCTTTAGCTGGTTCTCCCTAATTCCGGGTCTCGATCACGCCCCCATTCATGTGGCAGTAGGCGTAATGATCGCTCTCATTCTCATCGTCACGACGTGGATTGCAGGTCTCCAAGTGAAATCCGCAATGAACGCCCCTGGCGGTGCTTTGATTCCGGAGTCTAAACTGACCTACCGCAACTTTTTTGAGATCATTGCGGAGTCTCTTTATAAGCTTACTGAGAGTGTCATTGGTCACCATGACGCCCCGATCTACTACCCGTTGATCGGAAGCCTGTTTTTGTTCATCTTCAGCTGCAACATCATTGGGTTGGTACCCGGATTTCTCCCTCCTACCGACAACATGAACACCACCCTTGCTTTGGGTGTTTTCGTGTTTCTCTACTACAATTTCGCCGGTTTCCGCGCGAACGGTCTGGGTTACATCAAGCACTTCTTCGGTCCGGTCCTTCTGCTTGGCCCGTTGATGTTTGTAATTGAACTTGCTTCCCACGTTTTTCGTCCGATCTCCCTCGCGCTTCGTTTGCGCGGAAACATTATGGGCGATCACATTGTTTTGGGAATTTTTAGCGATTTGGTCCCCTACCTGATTCCGGTAATTTTTTACGGAATTGGTGCTTTTGTGGCCTTTATTCAGGCCTTCGTCTTCTGTTTGATGACGATGGTCTACATCTCCCTGTCAACTGCTCACGATCACTGATGAGAAGAGAAGAAAGGAATAGTCATATGAAAATCCGTAACATCCTCGCAATCATGGCATTCGCACTCAGCGCAACTTCTGCATTCGCAGAAGAAGCAACCACCGCAGTTGCAACTGCAACCACCGGCGGCGAAATGAAGTTTTTGGCTGCTGCACTTGGTATCGCAATCGCTGCTTTCGGCGGCGCTTTCGGTCAAGCACGTGCTGCAACCGCAGCCCTCGAAGGTATCGCTCGTAACCCAGCAGCAGGCAAAGGCCTGTTCTTGCCGATGATCATCGGTCTGGCTCTGATCGAATCCCTCGTTCTTTACGCTTTCGTTATCTCCTTCAAAATCCTCGGATAATTTTCCGGCGACTTTAAGGAACCTCTAGAGTTTTTAGAGATAGAGAGTGAGCTTACAGATAGGCTTAAGTCCAATAGTTGGGCTTAAGCCTATTTGTTTTTAGTGATCCCATCAGGAGAGTTCGTTTAAGTAAGGCTTCAGGTATCGTCCTGTGATTGAGCCAGGTGTTTTCGATACTTCTTCAGGGGTTCCGCTCGCGAGAATTTCTCCCCCGGCCTTTCCACCTTCAGGGCCAAGGTCAATGATGTGGTCTGCTGTCTTTATGATGTCCAGGTTGTGTTCGATGACGACTACGGTATTTCCTTGGTCTACGAGCGCTTGGAGCAAGTAAAGTAGCTTATTGATATCGTCGAAGTGCAAACCGGTAGAGGGTTCATCGAGGATATAAATCGTTTTTCCGGTGGAACGGCGGGAAAGCTCCTTCGCAAGCTTTATCCGTTGTGCTTCGCCTCCAGAAAGCGTTGTGGCGCTTTGACCTAGGCGGATATAGCCCAACCCAACGTCATTGAGGATTTTGAGTTTTGCATGGAGAGACGGTACCGGCTCAAAAAAGCTCAGGGCCTCTTTGACGCTCATTTCGAGAACTTCCGCGATGTTCTTTTCTTTGTATCGAATATCTAGCGTTTCGCGGCTGTAGCGTTTCCCTTTGCAGGTGTCGCATTGCACGAAGACATCTGGTAGGAAATGCATTTCGATTTTCTTGAGCCCATCCCCTTCGCAGTCTTCGCAACGACCCCCCTTCACATTAAAAGAGTATCGTCCGGGAGTGAACCCCCGCACTTGTGATTCAGGGAGGGCTGCAAAAAGCTCACGAATAATACTGAATGTCCCCGTGTAGGTGGCGGGATTAGATCGTGGGGTTTTCCCGATTGGGCTCTGATCGATATCGATAACCTTGTCCACTTTATCGAGACCCGAGATCTTTTTTATCCCTAGATCGTCGATTTGGATTCGCGTCGTATAAAGATGCGCCGCGAGAGCACGGTAGAGAGTATCTAAGATGAGGGTACTTTTCCCGCTCCCGGACACGCCGGTGATGCAGGTGAATGTTCCGAGAGGAAAATCCACGGACACGTTTTTAAGGTTATTCAGTTTTGCTCCTTCGATCCGGATCGAGTTTTCTTTCGACCAAGGTCGACGGATTTTAGGAACCTCGATCTTGAGTTCACCTCGGAGGTACTTTCCTGTCACACTCTTTTTCGCTTTTTGGATCTGCTTTAAGTTTCCAGCGGCGATGACTTCTCCACCCTCGACCCCAGCTCCCGGACCGAGGTCTACAATAAAATCTGATTTTTCCATCGTGTCACGATCGTGTTCGACGACAAGGACCGTGTTACCCAGATCTCGAAGTTGATGAAGAGTTTCGATCAGTCGGTCATTGTCACGCTGATGGAGTCCAATACTGGGTTCGTCGAGAACATAGATGACGCCGACCAGAGCACTACCGATTTGAGTGGCCAGGCGGATCCGTTGTGCCTCCCCTCCGGAGAGAGTTTGTGCGGTTCGAGCTAAGGTGAGATAACCCACCCCTACTTTGGTGAGAAAGGTGAGGCGATCACGAACTTCTTTGATCACGCGGTCGGCGATCGCTTTTTCCCGCGCAGAAAGGGCCACGGTTTCAAAAAATCCAGAGAGATCAGAGAGTGAAAGTGCACAAAGGTCAGAAATCGAATTCTCTCTGAATCGAAAGCTGAGAGACTCCTTTCGGAGTCGAGCACCCTTGCACTCGGGGCAAGGAGTGGTTTCTACCGAGGGTTCTAAATAGAGTCCGGTAATTCCAAGAGCATCAATTTTTTCAGACTCTTCCTGGCGTTTTTCAGCATCTTTTTCCCATCGAGCCTGCGCACGGGGATCCATTCCCAACCCGTCACATTCAGGACATGCACCCATCGGGCTGTTGAAGGAAAAGGTCCGAGGCTCTGGCGAGGGATAACTGATCCCACAGGGAACACAGGCGAATTTCTCCGAAAGAAGCTGTTCCTGAGGAACGTCTGACCCAGGAACTTGTGACTCAATAATGATTTGGCCCTCACCCATTTTAAGGGCCATATCGATTGACTCGCTGATGCGCGAGGCAAGTGTTGTGGAGTCAGCCTTAATCACTACCCGATCTACATAAACTTCGATGTCATGCTTTTTCTGTTTATCGAGAACGATCTCATCGGCAAGGTCATGGATTTGGCCATCGACCCTAACGCGAACAAATCCTTTTTGTCGAAGTTGTGCGAGTTCCTTTTGGTACTCCCCTTTTCTTCCGCGAACGATTGGAGCGAGGATGGAAAGCTTTGTTCCTTCTTTGAAGCTTAATACTGTATCGCAAATCTGTTGAGGAGATTGAGAGCGAATTTCGTTCCCGCACTGATAGCAAAAAGGCTTTCCGAGGCGAGTGAAGAGCAGTCGAAGATAGTCATACAGTTCCGTGACTGTCCCGACGGTGGATCGAGGATTATAGCTCGTTGTTCTTTGTTCGATCGAGATCGTTGGAGACAGACCCTCGATGCTGTCGACATCAGGTTTTCCAACCTGCTCTAAAAACTGCCTAGCAAATGCGGAAAGGCTCTCGACGTAGCGTCTTTGACCTTCGGCATAGATAGTATCAAACGCTAGAGACGATTTTCCCGAACCGGAGGGCCCTGTAATGACGACTAAGCTATCCCGAGGGAGCGTAACGCTGATGTTTTTTAAGTTGTGAACGCGTGCCCGCTTCACCACGATCGCGGAATCAGGCTCCTGTTCCATTCGGGAAGGATTAGGGACAGACGGATCTTGAGACAATCAATGGCCTGCTTCCTGGTGGGTATTGATCGGAGGGTGTCCGATATTTTTTGCCGCTTGATTCAGGGCTTGTTCGACGTCCGATCGATAGGAATTCATTTCTTCGAGTGTGGTGGCCTCAAAGCGGAGAACAAGAACGGGTTGGGTGTTACTCGCCCGAACAAGGCCCCATCCGTTCTCAAAATCGACTCGAACCCCATCGATATCATTGATCCGCTCATGCTTCGACGAAAGAAGGGAGCGAGTCTCTGCTACTAAGGCAAACTTTTTCTCCTCTACGCAGTCCACCCGAATTTCAGGGGTTGAAACGGTTTTCGGCAGATCCGAAAGGAGTGCCGATAGGGGCTTGTTTTTATTTTGAGCGACGATTTCAAGCACTCTAACGGCAGCATAGATTGCGTCGTCATATCCAAAGTAGCGATCTGCAAAAAAGATGTGTCCTGACATCTCCCCCGCCAGAGCAGCTTTCGTTTCCTTCATTTTAGCTTTGATCAAAGAGTGACCTGTTTTCCACATGATCCCCTGACCACCGTTTGCTTTAATGTCGTCATAAAGGCGATAGCTCGATTTTACTTCTGAAATGATTGTCGCACCAGGGTTGGTGCGTAGGACTTCCCGTGACAGCAGAACCATCAATTCATCCCCAAAGAGGATCTCGCCTTTCTCGTTCACGAGTCCAATGCGGTCAGAGTCTCCGTCGAACGCGACACCAAAATCTGCTTTTTGCTCAAGAACGGTTCTTACCAAGTCTTTCAAATTTGCAGGGACCGTTGGATCGGGATGATGGTTTGGAAAGCGACCATCGAGCTCACAGTAAAGCTCAACCACAGACACGCCCAAGGACCTAAAAAGAGAGGGAGCAACTGAACCCGCAGTTCCATTGCCGGCATCGAGCACAACCTTGAGGGGACGGAGACCCTTTTGTGTGATTTTTCGGATGTAGTGTTGATAGAGGGGGATGATGTCGGTGGCAGAAACGACCCCCGGATTGACCGATACTGTTTGAGGCTTTTCCGCGCCCCTCTCCATGATTTTTCGCAGCTCTTGAATGTCGCTGCCGTGAAGTGTGTCCTTGCCCACGCAAATTTTGAAGCCGTTGTAGTCGGCAGGATTGTGGGAGCCAGTTACCATGATTCCACCGTCTAAGCTGAGATGGAAAACACTGAAATAAGTCAGCGGAGTTGGACAAACTCCAAGATTCACGACGTCAATACCGGATGCGGTAATGGATTCAATGAGAGCGGTCGCGTAGGCCTCTCCCGTCAGGCGACAGTCTCTTCCGATAGCGATACGGAGTTTTTTTTCTGGAGTGGTTCCTGCAGCGATGCTGAACCGTTTTTTGATAAACTCTGCGTAGGCAAAACCCAATGCTTTGGCAAACGCAGTCGTAAGGTCCTTCTCTGCAATGCCTCGGATATCGTATTCTCTAAAAATGGACGGATTGAAGGGAAAACTAGTCATACGAATGAGGCTCCTAAAGATGAAAAGTCGAGTTAGCGTTTCTTTATCACATAGTCTGCCGCGAGTTTAAGGGCGGCAATCATGCTCGAGGGATCTGCTTTGTTTTTTCCTGCAATATCAAATGCGGTTCCATGGTCTACCGAGGTTCGTAAAAACGGTAATCCAAGGGAAAGGTTTACGGTATTCTCAAAATCAATGAGCTTAACGGGAATCAGTCCCTGATCGTGAGTCATCGCGAGGACTGCGTCTGCTCGTTTGGTCTGAGTGAGTCGGTGATTCAGGGCAAACCACGTATCTGCTGGGTGAGGCCCAGATATCGTGACATTTGCGCCCCATTTTCGTTTGGCCCTCGTGATGCCAGGCACAATCTTTGTTTGTTCCTCATCACCGAAAAGGCCACCTTCACCCGCATGTGGATTGAGTCCGAGAACGGCAATTCGAGGACGCTTGATTCCCCAGTACTCCTTTAGGCCAATGACGGTGTCATTTATAGATTTGAAAACCCGGTCCGCAGAGAGTTGTTCCGACGCATTACGCAATGAGCAGTGTACCGTTGCAAGGGAAACCCGCAAATCTTCGTTTGCGAGCATCATCGTTACCGACTTGCTTTTGGTCAAGGCGGCTAGAAAATCGGTGTGCCCGGAAAATGAAAACCCCCCCTGCTGTAGGTGTTCCTTCGAGATCGGTCCGGTGACGAGCGCTTGCGCCTCATCTCCTAAAATCATTTTAACGGAAGTCTCGATTGCCCACCCGGACTGAAATCCTCCCAAGTGCACCCCGCGTGCAGGGGCACGCAGGGGGGCGTTTACGAATTCAACTTTTCCGAAAATGTCAGACCAGCCCTGCTCAAGAAAAGGTGCTGCCGCACCTATGACCCGTATGGCAATGCGCTTATGCGCTAACCAGTCGCCCAAAGCGGAAAGAGCTTTGCACGTAATTTCTGGTCCGACCCCACCTGGATCACCCGGCGTGATGATTAACGTACCAGAGATTGAGGATCTGTGACGGTGATTGCTTGATGCAGCAGGCATTTTACTTCAACTACCCTTTTTTGGTGAGGGGGCTTTTTGCTGTGAAGGCGACTCTGAGGCGCGGTGAATAAAAGCGCTTTGTTTTGAACGTTCGATCCAAAGACGAATTTGATTTTGAAACTCTTGGGATGCGAGTTGACCGCGAATTTCCTCCTTCATCTTTTGCAGTCTGGAAGTATCCCCTGTCGAAACGTCGTCCAGCTTGAGAAGAAGGAAGCGGTCTTTGCCGTCGGCAAGAACTTCAGAAACCTGGCCCAACTGAAGCTTTTTTAAAGTATCTTTAAAGAGTGGGGATAGATCCTCCTCAGAGAGAGACCCCAAGCTTCCACCTTCTGATGCGGTAGCGTCGTCGCTCACTCGTTTTGCGGCAGAATCAAACGACTCCCCTTGCCGAATATCCTTTGCAACTTGCTCTAGCGCAGCCCGCGCTGCCGCTGGACTCGCATAATTGGATGTCTGCGCGGTGATGATGCTGGCCTTAAACTGCTTTGGACTGCTACTGTCCTTCACAAACTTGTTGTAGAAGTAGTTGCGAATGTCGTCATCGGTGATGGTGACTTTGGACCGGATTTCGGTGTCGAGTAAATTTCTCTTCGAGACACCCGTTCTGATCATTTCAAAGTAGTCATCAAACTGAAACCCCTGCTGCAGTAGGGCTTGTTTAAGTTCCGATCGATCAATTTTGTTGTTGGCCTGAATGGATTGAATTTCTTGCTCAACTTGAGCGTCTGAAGCTGGAAACTGCTGAAGGATAATTTTCTCTTCAATCAGGAAGTCAACGATCCATTTTGCATCGGCTTGTGGTCCAAGCGATTGGAGCCGCGAGTCCATAAAAAGAGGATCCAGTTGCTTCCGGAGTTCCCAGGTTTTTCGAAACTTTTGAACATCTGAGGTCAGGACCAACCCTTGGTTGACCGATGCTTCGATCCGTTCAAGTGTCCTGGGAGTGGTGCCTGAAACGGCAGTAGCCGCACAGACAGAAGTCGTGCTCCAGACCAATAAATGGAGTGACGCAAAGACAAAGATTGAAGCACGTCGGATCGTACAAATGGTGAAGGTCCTCATGAGAACATAGTTCTCACAAGGACCCCAAAAATAGGCCAGAGAATTTTAGGGCCTTTTTTGGCCCCTAGGGGCTAGGCCCGGTGCGAAAAGAGGGTCAGCCCCCGCCGAGCGCACTCGAATTCACGCTAACTTTTGAGCCTTTTCTAAGTTGGCCCATGTATTTCTCAAAGATTGCAGTTCGCTTCTCTTCGAAGACGAGTCGCTTCACAGAGGCAAGGTCAGCATCATCGAAAGAACGAAGCCCGGTTAGCTTGATGATGTGGTAGCCAAACTGGGAGCGGACGATCCCGGAAACGGCTCCGACCTTCTTCAGACCGAGCGCTGCTTCGTAATAGGCCGGATCCAATCGGTCCCGACTCTGAAAGTCGAGATCTCCGCCCATTGGAGCTGCAACGCCCTCAGAGTATTTCTGGGCGACTTCTGCGAAACTCATCTTTCCAGGAGCAAGATACAGTTCTTGGATCTTTTTCAATTTATCCAAGGCCTTCTTATCTTCGGCCGCAGGAGCACCCGCAGGTATCGATACGAAAATATGACTTGTGCGAAGCTCGGGATTTTTCGCGTAATGTTTTTTCGCCTCATCATCGGTCACATTAATGCCCTCGAACTCCTTGGAGAGTTTTTTGTCTAGGAGAGCTTGAAAAAGAACCGTGTTCATTCTCTCAATTACTTCAGGGTCCTTGTCGAGTCCGAGTTTACGCGCCTCTTGGATTCCTAGCTCCCTCTTGATCAAGTCATCCAAGACCGCCTGTTTTGTCGGGGTCTTGTACTGAAAGAAGCGCTGATTCTCTGTGTATCGCTTATTAAATTCGTCCACTGTAATGACCCTCTCGTTGATACGAGCGACTTCTGTCGCTGCATTAGCGAGTGGAAATGCCGCAAAAACGAGGAAAGTGAGAACAGAGAGAATGAGTCGGGAGAAGAGATTGAAGCGATTCATAACTCTCAGGCTACCATGAGCGAAGATGCATGCAACCGCCAAAGTAGAAAAAAATGCCCCATTATTGCGGCAGTTTTTTGGCTCCTTTTTGGCTGGCCAATCTTGATATGAGCCTTTCTAGTTCGAAAGCGAGATCCCTCATGGAAGTTGAAGTGATCCGGGCGACAAATTTTGATTCAGGAGTGAGTTGATACTCTCTTGGGTTTGAAGCGACCAAAGAAATCGCTTTCAAAGGATCAAGAAGCGATGCCGGACCACCCGCTGAGAACGAAACCTTCTCTGCCCCGACGGTTAACGATTCGATGCCAGACTTTTTCAAGAGTTGTTTGATCCGGATGAGAGCGATGAGGTTGTGGGCTTCAGGCGGAAGGGCACCGAATCGGTCCCTCACTTCCTCTTCCAGGGCTTGAAGAGTGGGCTCATCTTCTGCCGATGAAAAGCGACGGTAAAGAGCGAGACGTTGATGGAGATCCTGCACATAGGAATCGGGTAGAAATGCGGCATAAGGGACTTTGATTTCAGGCTCTTTGGCGTCCTTTTCCTCTGAGCTGACTCGCGTGCCTTTGAGCTCATTTACGGCTTCATCGAGTAGGTCCATAAACATCTCGTAGCCGACGGCGTTGATGTTTCCTGATTGAGCTGCACCCAGAAGGTCGCCCCCGCCCCGAATCTCAAGGTCATGAGACGCTATTGCAAAACCACTTCCGAGCTCGACAAAACGCTGAATGACTTCTAGGCGTTTTTTTGCGTCTGAGGTGAGTCCCTGTTCGGAGGGAATCAGCAGATACGCGTATCCTCGTGTCTGTCCTCGTCCAACGCGTCCGCGGATCTGATAGAGTTGTGCGAGACCCATCTGGTCGGCCCGATTCACTATGAGTGTGTTGGCGCTCGGGATGTCGATTCCAGACTCAATGATGGCAGTGCAGACTAAGACGTTTGCCTCTTTTTCATAAAAAGCCTTCATCGCTTTTTCGATCTCTGTCTCTGACATCTGACCGTGCGCCACTACGACTTGAGCCTGAGGAACCCACTCTCTCAATTGGGCGGCATGCTCGAAAATGGTTTGGATGCGGTTGTGGACAAAGAAGACCTGGCCGCCGCGCGACAATTCGTTCTCAATCGCTTGTTTGATGAGGATCTCGTCGTACTTTGCGACAAAAGTGCGAATAGGAAGTCGATCAACGGGAGGCGTGCTGATGAGACTGATATCTCTGATGCCCGACAGGGCCATGTGGAGTGTGCGGGGTATCGGTGTAGCCGTGAGGGTCAGAACATGGGTATTTGCCTTCAAGACCTTGAGCTTTTCCTTGTGCTCAACGCCAAAGCGATGTTCCTCGTCGACTACGATTAGACCCAGCTTCTTGAAGCGAACGTCTTTTGAGAGGAGCCGGTGGGTTCCGATTAGAATATCGACTTTACCCTCGTTCAGGGATGTCAGGATCTGTTTTTGGGCTTTTGGGGGTTTGAACCGGGTCAATGCCTCGATTCGAATTGGGTAGTTTTGGAAACGCTCTTGAAAGTTCTTGGCGTGCTGATGAGCCAAGAGGGTGGTGGGAACAAGAACGGCAACCTGGCTACCCTGATTGGCGGCCCGAAAGGCAGCCCGCATGGCGACTTCTGTTTTTCCAAAGCCCACATCTCCGCAAACCAGTCTGTCCATGGGTCGACCACTTTCGAGATCATCGTTGATCGCTCTGATCGCTTGAAGCTGGTCTGGGGTTTCTTCAAAGTCGAAGCTTTCCTCAAACTGATCGTACTCGGGGTCAGAGTTGGAAAACCGAACCCCTTCTCGTAATGCTCGTTCCGCGTAGAGCTTTACCAAGTCGATGGCAATTTTCTTCACTTCTCCGCGAACGCGCTCTTTTTCTCGCTGAAAGAGCTGTGTGCCCAGTTTCGCGAGTTGTGCAGATTCTCCCGAACCAATATGTTTTTGGATCACATTGAGCCGGTAAATGGGAACATAGAGCTTGTCTAAATTTGCATACTCGAGCTGAAGAAAGTCGCTCGGCGCACCGCCGAGTGCGAGTCTGACGAGGCCCACATATTTACCGATTCCATGATCGAGATGAACTACGAGGTCGCCCGGAGAAAGATCCATGAGAGATTGAAGGTTGCTCCAAGACCCCCAACCACTTGTGTTTTTAGAGCTGTTTACACCCCCTCCAGTTGAGGATCTGCGCCGTTTTGCCCTCTGTGCAGCTCGACCGAAGAACTCGAAGTCGGTTACGAAAAGGACTCCGGCTTCCGGCCAATAAAATCCGGACGGGAGTCTGGCGTTCTTGTACCGAACACGGTTGAGCATTTGATCTGAGTTGGTGTCATTTGATAAAAGATAGCGAATGCGATCAAGCTCTGCTTGAGCAGGTGACGTGATGGTGACGGTCGTACCGGCGCTGATCGCATCTAAGATACGAGATCGCCAATGCTCAAGTAGTGCAGCCTCAGGTTCAGACGCAGATGGGGTTCCACTATGAGCGGGAGAGAAAACCCGGGTTTTCCAATGATTTCGGAAGGCGTCTTCTTTTGGGTTGTCAGGAATTTCGCTTGCCTCAGTAAGTGTGAGTGGGTCTAGGCGAAGTCGGACTTCTCTGAGAAAAAAGTCTGTGGGCTCGATATTGGTTTTACAGATTCCAAAAAGTTGATCTGGTTTTGGAATGATGGTGTGGGGATTTTGACGATAATCGAGGGACAGTTTTTTTTGCTGATCAAGGTAGTCATCCCACGACTGCAAAATAGAAATGGGGTCATGTGCGATTACGCTCGACCCTAACTCTAGGAAAAGTTCCAGCCCGCTTCGAGTATCGTCTGGTCGATAGACGAAAGACGCCCATGAGTCGCTGTGGTCTGAATAGGTTCCCGGAACGATTGAGTCCACTAAGGGGTCTCGAATGGAGCGGTGGATCCCCTCCTCGTCGGAAAACACTTTAATTTGCGACTTTAAGTTCGATGTAGATTCGCCATTGATGAGGATCTCTCGTGAGGGGCCGAGAAAAAGGATGCTTTTATTGTTAGGTGATTTCTGAGTTAGTGTTCTTTGGGTTTTTGGATCAAAGACACGTAGCTTTTCAATCGTTTCACCGAATAGTTCGATGCGAGTCGGAAGCGTCTCCCCTGGTGGAAAAACATCGATAATTTCTCCGCGTACAGAAAATGTTCCAGGATCTTCGACAGGGTCAGTGCGGTGGTAACCTGCAGCAATCAGTTGTGAGACGAGCCATTCTCGAGACTCGATTTCTTCTCCTTCTCTGAGAAGATGGCAGTAACGGTTGTGAGTTTTCCAACTCAGAGTTTTACGAAAAAGAGCGTCCAAGTGCGTCAGGATCACTGTTTTACCAAGCGCTCCCCCGCGGGCTCTCACCCCAGAGACTGTGTTGAGTGTGCCGATCCTTTTGTGTCTCACCAAAATTGAAAGTGCTACGGGGAGATAGGGTGAACCCTCCCAGGACGGAAAGGTGAGAACGTTGAGACGCGGATCGTCGACGTCCAAAAGGGCTCGTAGCGTTTCAGCCGACTCGTCGAGGTCAGACTTCGCCGGTAGCACACAGAGAATTGGACCAGAGCTTTCCTCGGTTTTACTGAGAAGCTGGGAAAGGAAATAAAGGGAACTCGCAAGCTCCGTGTCCTTAGACGAGGCAAGGCCGCTTATCCGAAAGGGATCCGATAGCAAAAAGGGCCGAGGGGAATCGGAAGCGTTGGGAAGTGAGCCTAGAAATTCATTCAGAAAACGCCCGATTGGAAGATTCTCGGTTTCGATTGCTTGAGCCAAGTTGACACCCCTGACCCCATTCTGTACTTTTTTTGGGATTTCAACGAGATATCTCAACAAAAGGACCTGTGTCCATGACCTCAAGCGGCTGGGGAGCCTATTACCTTTTCTTTCTG
>JACCDO010670051.1_pt1 | contig 23120 bp, 6 predicted proteins | sample 7446101 | NCBI WGS metagenome assembly JACCDO01 (sample SAMN15323440, study PRJNA562643) | freshwater metagenome | isolation source: river surface water | place: USA:Blue River Watershed | collected 2017-08-16
AAATGAAAAGACTCATTTTATTTTTTTAACTACGAAAAAACTTAAATTTTAAATTTTAATTTTTAATTTTAAAAAAACCTATCAAATAAATATATATATGTCATGTATATATTTATTAATCTACGTGAGCAGAGGAAAAAGAAAAGTTGTTCTCAAAATGATACTAAATTAAATCGTTATGTACAACTCACGTAATGTAATAAAATTTAGATTTTATTTTTAGAAATTATCTACTCAATTTTCCAAATTAACTTCCTAAGTTGAGAAGCTCAGAGATTAAAATATTTGTTTTGTGTCAGGCAAATTTTTGTTCGGTTTTTTCTGTAAGCATTTTTTGATGTAGAGATAATTCAATGATTTTTATAATAAATGATTTGTCGTCAAAAATCAGTTGGCTGTTTATGTTTCAATTAACGAGAAGGACTTAATTAGATCCAACGTTGTTCAGAGTTAGTGTTATGGTGTAAGTTAAACTTCTTTTGAACTTTGTATTTCTTGACGCATTTCTCTGACGATCACACTCAATAATTTTGTAAATACTTCGCGCTAATGTAAGGATACCAGATGCACTTCATACATTATTTTTGCATCGAAATATTGTCAAGAAAATTGAAGTTTGTTGCCTTCAGCGAGAAAAACAATTCATTAGTTACAGGAATTTATAACATCCCAAAAGTTAGAAAACACTAAATTATAGAATGGACTATTTGATTACACCAACTGACCAGAAAGGAAATATCATCAATATTATTTCCACAATCAATTTCCATATTATACGGCTGCGACAATATACACACACTACTAGTTAATAATCTGATTGAAGTTATCTAAAACTTTAATTTGTAATGTGATTGGTCTATAGCTTGTTTGCTGCTAGCATGCTGCATTACTAAACGTATGTTGAGCTTCTTCGTATTTGCGGTCTTGCAGTGCTGGAAGCATTTGTGATCATCAGTGTCTGCCCAATTTCGAAATCCATTTTTACGCTCTTTAGAGACGTGAGAAGGACCGTTGATTGTTGCATGATTTTGACTTTTGGTAGAACATTCCCGACAAGCATACAGGACTATCGAATATCCATTCTCTTGATGTTCGTTTTTGCTTCAATTAATTCCAGACAATAATACACTAACCCTGACACGTAATGAAGTGAACAGCATATAATCTATAAATGAAACGAAAACGAACACTTTTATTCAAATACCAAGTATGCTAATACGTGCATGTAGCAATAGTCAATGAAGAGTAAAACACATTGTATGTCATCGTCCGTCTTCGACGATGGGCTTATTAGACACAATATCAGTGATTCTTTCAATAGATAATTCCGCTGAACTTCTTACGTTGCCATATCTTTGCTGAATATGGTGACGCAAGAAGTTCAGCGGAATTATCTATTGAAAGAATCACTGAGGACTGATTTTAGTATCGATGAGCATGATGACATCCCATTATCTTCCAAATTGTACAACTCACTACTCCCAATTACAAGCCAACCTGGATGCGCGACAAATGTCTGGACGAGAACGCATGTTTGCGGACTTTAAAAAATCTTCATTAGTTCAAATGTGATCACAAGAGGCATTCTTCTCGTGATCATGATCACCTTCTTCTGACGTTCTTCAACAATTAAGAAGATGAAACCCTTAAGTAATGTGGGGGCGAAAAATGGTCTCATATTATTTTTTTCGAGTTATATCATGTGAAAGCCATATAGAGTCAATCTTCATATTATGAAGCAAGCCTGTCTAACGCGCAAGATTCGCATATGCAATATTTTGGTAATCTAGAGGCCAGCCTGTTCGCACACGTGGAGCTCCTAGCTGAATTCTAGCGTCAACCAAAAAAGTGTTCCAAAACTAAGACTAAATTAGTTTTAGTTCCAGACTGTGTTTTCTTCAACACAAGGAATTCCTCCAAAAATGTGGACTAGGGGGAACCGGCCCAAATCTACCGCCGTAGGTTGTGGGATCTGTTCGTCCTCATCGCTCCCGATCGTTCATAAGTTGTTGGTAAATAACTACAGATTGGTATAACCGTCTAACAATATTATTCATTCATACAACGGACTAATAACTGATTTAGCTACTAACACTGTTACGTTAACTCGCATTGTGTTCTCGGTCTATTAAATCGTTTATTTAGCTCCCATCACTAGGGTTCCCACACCTCGCCTCTCAGCCACCAGGCATTAAAAGTCCCGTTTGTTGAAAGGAGTGATATTAAAAGATGCCGAAGAATATGACCAACATTAGAACGTTTGTCGAGCTTGCTCGCAAGTAAGTGTATTTGCATTTTTTTTGGTTGATTCATTATTTTTTGTTCATTATGTCTTGGCAAAGGATGTGTACTAACCTTTTGATTTTTTGTTTATTAATGAATCATGTATGTATTTAGCCCCGCCGCCAAGTCTATCAAGATAAAGAAGACTGCCGGGTTCACCAAGTTCAAGATCAGATTTCCCAAGTACCTTTACACACTCAAGGTGACTGATTCCAGCAAGGCAGATAAGATTACCCAATCACTTCCCCCCAAGCTCAGCAGAACTGACATCTAAAGTCAACGACTAATCGATTAATTAGCTGTATAGGAAACCTAAAAAGTGTATAATCCAATATTTCCTTTCTTACTATACCAAACCACTTTTGTAAAGCACTGCAGCCTACGTCACTGGCGTGTGTCATTCTCTTTGCTTAAACAGCAAAGATTACTCGACGCGATCTTTATCATTGGATAACACGAAGCAAGTATTTATTGTATTGCATTTTCATCATTTCAGATGTCTGCATAACTATGCAAAGAAATATTTTTGTGGTTAGTTATGGCTACTTTAAATTATCATCAGTTCTCAAAATATTCTTGGTAACACCAAATTTGGTATGATGTAATAGGCATCGGTATGATAAATCACGCAACTTATTCAAAAGTAAATTCTTGGTACGCTTGGGTCACCGACACCATTTTCTTGATGGTATCCTCCAATGGTGCAGTAACCGTGCGCTCATTATCGCGCAAACGAATTGCCACCGTATTTGATGTCTGCTCTTTTTCTCCCACCACAAAGATAAGATTATATTGCGATATCTGAGCCTCTCTGATTTTCTTGTTCAGCGTGTGCGTGGTGTCATCCACGTCGACATAGAAGCCGGCTTCGTGCACTTTCTTCTGCACTTCAAAGGCGTAGTCCAAGTACTTGGCATCCACAGGCACGATAGCGACTTGACGTGGCGACAACCACAGCGGCCACTTGCCTCCCCAGTGCTCAGTCAACACGGCAGACATGCGTTCCACCGACCCTAACATGGCGCGATGCACCATGACGGGGCGTGCGAACGCTTCCTCTCCCTCGCCGGCCGCTTTGTACTTCAAGTCGAAGCGAATCGGCAGTTGGAAATCCAACTGCACGGTTGCACATTGATGTACACGGCTCATTGCATCAAATACTTTGATGTCAATCTTTGGCCCATAAAAGGCGCCATCTCCGGGGTTCACCTTCCAGTTGCCCTTCCCCGCGAATTCATTCAACGCATCCGTCATCATGGCCTCTGCCTTATCCCACAGCGATTTCTCGCCAAGGGCCTTTTTGGGTCGCGTAGACAGCTCCAATTTGTAGGTCATGCCAAAGACGGTATACACGAACTTCATGAAGTCCAAAGCTCCGAGCACCTCCTGTCGGATCTGGTCTTCGCGACAAAAGATGTGAGCATCGTCCTGCTGAAAGCGGCGCACGCGCGTGAGCCCCGTCAAAGAGCCAGATACCTCATTTCGATGAAGAGCTCCGAAATCAGCCACACGGAGAGGTAACTCTTTGTAAGACCGCACTCGGTTGCCAAACATCAAACAATGCCCTGGGCAATTCATGGGTTTCATGCCAAACTCCTGTCCCTCAACGTCGAAAATAAACATATTCGCCTTGTAATGCTGCGCGTGGCCGGACTGCTCCCAAAGCTTGAAGTTAAACACATTAGGTGTGATCACCTCTTGATAGCCTCGCCACCAGTACTGCTTTTTGATCATTTCGATCAGCTTGTTGTACACGCGCGCGCCGTGAGGCAGCCAGAAGCAGCTGCCTGGAGACAGCTGGTGGAAGAAGAACAGCTCTTGCGACGTGCCAAGTGCACGATGGTCTCTCTTCTTTGCCTGTTCTTGAAACAGGTTCCATTGCTTTAACAACTTCTGGTCAGGGAAGGCCACGCCGTAGACGCGTTGCAGTGGGTCGTTCTTCACCTGCCCAAGCCAGTTCGTGGAAGACGTCTTGGTGGTGGCGAACGCCTTGATCCGACCAGTGTTGGGGATATGAGGACCCATACATAAGTCAATCAGCGAGCCGCATCGATAAACTGTGGTTAAAGAGCCCTCAGGGACTTTGTTCTTGATCAAATTCACCTTGAAGGGGTTGGTGGCGAACATTTCCAGAGCCTGCTCTTTGCTCAACACCAATCGCTGGAACTCGTGCTTTTGCTTGCACACCAATTCTGCTTGTGCTTCTACTGCTTTTAAATCTTCGTCGCTAATAGATGCGTGGCCCATGTAGGAGTCATAATAAAAGCCATCCTGAAGAGCGGGGCCGATCGTTAAGTGACTGCCGAAAACACCCTCTAAAGCTGCTCCAAGCACATGGGCAGAAGAATGCCAAAACACCTACAAGATTCATGAAACATAAAAATCACGCAAAGGAACAAGGATTAGAATAACTGAGTACTGTTAAATCTAGCCACAAGAACTGTGAAACTTGAGAGTCATTTACGAATACTTACGTTCTTTCCCTCAGGATCATCAAATTTCAGCAACGCAAGCTTACAGTTGCCAATCAGGGGACGATTCATATCCCAAAGAATCGCTCCAGATAATCCCTGCTCATCTTCATCTTCATCCTCTTCATCGTCATCACAAGCTACAATCTTTTCTTCCGCGCCAGCAGCATATGAAGTGTATTCAACCTTCGCAATGATAGCAGAATCTGCAAGACCTTTAGAAATTTCAGTCGCAATATCCATTGGTGTAGTTTTAAATGATTTGCCAATCTTGACATCACCATTGGGAAGTGTGATTGATATCTCTGTTTGTGGAAGTTGTGAGTCAGCCTCAGCCTTAGCGGCATACCATTTCTGGAAAAGATCTGTACGGGTACTGAAACGAGACGGATCCTTGCTAGGTGCAAATTCTCCGCCAATCAGACCTGTGCTTGCCATGCGGTCACCGACTTCCTTCGTTCCACGCTGTAGCTCGGCACGCTTGTGTTCAGCATCTGAAACAACCTTCTTGTGATCTCCTTTGAAGGATTTGTGGTCCAACACAGCAAATTTTGCCGTAGGATTCAGCTTTACGTCACTCATTTTAGGTATATGCGTGAAGATATATTCTCTCTTTTGCACTTCCCCCGTACTCTTTTTTTGTGGTGAGCGCCAACAAAAATCACATTTTTGCCCCCATCTATAAAACCTAAAAAATACGCATGGCACGCAAAAAATAAACATCGTTAATTATTACACTTTATATATGTATTATCACCTCTATGTATATTTTTCTTCGATTATCCAACTGCGGCTCATAACGCAATAAATGAATTTCTCTCTTATCATCGTCTAGTCTAGCGCTATGCTGTTCAGGCGAAGCAAGTTATATAGTTCCAACATTTTTCAGCGCTTCTGGCAAGTCGCTAAAGTACTCATGATTTCGGCCTTCCAATGCGGAAATGCGTTTCGCAGGATCATACTCTAGCATTCTTTGGAGAAGGTCAATGCCTGCAGCGCCCAGGTCTCTGTTTAGGACCAACTGCTCAACAGCCACGCTATGCACCTTTGCTGGGAAGTTTGAGTACTCTGGCTTCCATCCGGACAACTCTACTACACCCGGGAAGCTTGCCTCAGGATTCCCAAGCTGTTTGAAAATTGTTTCCAACTGCATCTCCTCTGTGGTTCCAGTAAAGCTGGGCTTTCCATTGACCATCTCCGCAAAAATGCAACCAATACTCCAAATATCTATCGGTGTTGAGTATTTTCTCGATCCAAGCAAAACATCTGGAGCTCTATACCACAATGTGACAACTTCATGAGTGTAGCTGCGCACGGGAATACCAAAAGCACGAGCCAAACCAAAATCTGCAAGTTTTAACTCACCTTCCCTATTTATTAGTAAATTTTGCGGTTTAAGATCTCGATGTAAAACTCTATGATGGTGGCAATATGACACACCTGTCAGTAATTGATGTAAAAATGATTTTACAATCCTTAAATCCATGCCTCCATCGCAAACATCTAAATACTTTTTTAGGTCCTGATCTAGGTATTCAAAAACAAGCGTAAGCTTTTTATCTGTATGCACAACGTCATACAATCTGTAAAAGATGATAGCACGCATGGTTGCGCGTTCGATAACAAGTAAAGGGTAAGGTCATTGAAGCAATGCGAGATCATCCAGCAAGTCTTGCCAAAATTATGTTTTATAGAAATGAAAGACAAAACCAACAAAAAAAAACAGCAGAAAAAGCACTCACCTGACTATATTTACATGACGCAACTCTTTTAATAGAGAAATTTCTCTAATTGCTGTCGAAGGAATTCCCTCCCCCTCAGCCTCTAAGCGAATTCGTTTCAAAGCAATAATTGTGTCCGTTCTTCGATCCTTCGCCTTATAGACCTGTCCATAAGTACCTTCTCCGATTTTTTCTAACCTTTGATAGCGCTCCATATTTATATTGTCAACTTCCAATCCACGACATACTCAAGGACATTTTTCTTTAAAAGAACGCAAATGGTCCGTCGTGCGGCACAAGCGAACGAAAGGTGAAGACATAATATTGGCTTGTGTGAGGTGAGTACATTAAGCGAAGCACTTTTATTGACATCAGTCAGCTCTGATGAGCTATTTAGATAGTTCTGTCTTCGTTACTTTCCGTGAAATATGAAATGGAAAGCACACTTAGGCGGAAGCTGTCGCCCAAGGCGCCTATTGGACTTATGGTCGTTACGTCTAAGGTGGTGACTCTTGTTGAGAATTAAGAATATTGCACATGCTTGAAATGCCTTTACGGCTAGCTTTAAAAGCTTAAGCAGTGTATAACAGCTTAGTTTTTGACTTTATGATAGTGGCATGGGATCGCCTGTGAAGACCTCATTTCTAACCGAGACTTTCTTTTCTTAATTTATTTATTTTCAATAGTTAATATGCCGGATCATCGTGTTACCCTTACGAGGCGTCATGCCTACCGCACGGTTTCCAATCGTGTAAAGACCGTCGTTACGCCCGGTGGACGTCATGCCTGCCACTACACCGTCAAATCGAGAAATGGAGTCCTTTGTGGCGATGCTGGTTGCAACATTGTTCTCCCTGGTATCAAGCATATGAGCAGATCGGGTTTCAAAAAGGCCCACTCAAAGGACAAGACTGTGTCGAGGGCTTATGGTGGATCTCGTTGTGGTAATTGCGTTCGCCAGCGTATTGTGCGCGCGTTTTTGATCGAGGAGCAGAAGATTGTGAAGAAGGTTTTGGCAGAGAAGTTGAAGAAGAAGGGCGATGCCACAGCTTAAGACTTTTCTTGACATGTAATGTAATTAATCTAAACCTACGACAACTTTAGACTCGTGAGATATCACGTAGATCATGAATCTTTCGGGTTCTGTACGTAGATCACTTTCCAAATACTTAAAAAGTTCCATGAATTATTTTAAATATGATTCGAATATTAATTGAAAATGCTGTTAGAATTATGCTGAAAGGTTATCTCTAGGGAAACTATATATTTATATTTTATGTTTAAAACGTTTTTTCAACTAGACGCGCGGTGTCCTCACACCAGCCAGCGTCAATGAAATTTCGAAGACTATTGATACTGCTAATCGCAAGTACATAACAAGGCAACCCCGCGCAAAATCCAATGTACGGGTTTGTGACTTTGAGTAGCCAGCAATACAGAGAAAATGTAGTATCTGTCTGAACGCACAGGATATTTGTAAACCGGGCACTCATAAGCTTTGAACGGACCATAACTAGCGGAGTTAGCAATCTGCTTCTTGGCTGCTTTAGTTACGGCAAGCACTAAAAGCAAAGGCATTGCAGAGAACAACTTCTTCGGTTCACTCTCTATCACGGATCCATCGCTTAAGCTATAGGAAGCGCCATCCATGAAAAGTCCATGAACATAAACACCTTCTCTCGGTACGCTACGACACTGTTCCACCGAGGCTATTTCTGTTACGTCAGCATGCATCACCACAGAATCCAGGGCCCAACTCTCGTTTTTGTGTGCGCGAGTGATTTCCTGTTGTACCGCAGTGAGAAAGCCTTGAGGATTAAAGAATCCAGTCATCCAAAATGAATTGGGACGACCGTTGGCGAGCCAAGTGCGATATTGGCCATCGCGCGTAATAAGACCGCTGTACCAAATACCCAAATTTGGAGCTAGCCAAGAGAGCTCATCGCCTGCTGGACTATACAACCAAGCCTTTGGTACACGCGCATCGTAAATAGCATTGATGGAGTCCATTATTTCAGCTGTAACGACAACTTCTCCTCGAATAGCTTGCATAACAATAGCTAATGTATCACGAACTTTCATGATAGCAGCCTGTAGGCGTTGTACCTCCTGATATAAGAAAATATTCAATGGGACTCCGAATCCTCCTAAAGAACTAATTCTGTCCTCATATTCATCCTCGATATAATTCTGTGGCACAGCTTGCATAAGTTCCTCACATTTATCGCAAACAAGTTCTTCTCTAGTCTTTCCACCGCCACCACTCGTTTGCTTCGGTTGTGTTTCAATAATCGTGTCCATGAGAAGGTTTGCTTCTTTGAAGCGGAAAGTCAGATCAGCGTTGGGATGCATGCCCAGCACTTCTGGAGAGTCTACATCAGGGAACTTGTTGACATACTTAACATAGTCTCCTGTTTCAGAAAAACCTGGAATTAAGTATTTGAAATTATCTGGAGAGACATTAATGGGCAGATCCGGACTGAACGAAAAAGTAGAAGCAAGGGTGTTTTGAGAGAGCCAGACCTCGGTATACGCAGCGAACAACCTTCTATCATGATTATCAGTAATGCGGCCGCCGTATTGCACTTCGCCTACCATGTATTGCAGCGTAGTCCACGACAAAGGCCCACTTTCAATGTGCTTCTCTAGGAACATAATAGAAGCATTTAAATCTCCATCATTAAACTCGTAGGGTACAGACCAGCCCAAGGGTCCAAATTTGCGACGTTCCTGCACCACACTGTGCATGAAGCACAATGTATACAACAGAGCTCGCCAAGTAGATGTCTCAATTCTCTCCAGACGATCTTGATCGACCATTACTGTATAAGAACGCGACAGACCCGCCCGAAGGCCCTTCGGTGGTTCATTGGTGACCTTGGTCCCCATTTGAAGAACGCCAATAGAAAACTTAGGATGGGGCTCAGTAGTGATGAAGAGCCGAAAGTCTGGACTGCATCCACTCTCAGGCGCCCTGAGCTTAATGATTATATCTTCCAGCGAATCTATGAAATCAAGACCTAGATGACAGTTCTGAAGCATGACCCACGATCCGTTTGCGGTAGCTACATTGATGGCGCGAAGGGCCACCACATCTTGTCCTTCTCCCATACTCACACAATCGACAGTCTTTCTCTTTCGCCTTGCCAGTTGCTCGATGACATCGGTAGGATCTGCGCCTGCTGAAAGTAGATACACAACTGGAGTTGTTGCATCCATTTCCGCTAGCACAGATTCAGCAGTGTCATTGGCAGTGTCCGTAAAACGCGGACCCATCACGGGCAATTTACTTCCATTCAGATCGATAAATTCGGTTTTTCTAATAAATTCGTTTACTGCCAAAACAGCACGATCCACACGGAGGCAACGCACCAGAAGCAACCTATTGAAATCTTGCATGACTTGTTCCTCGTTAGTAATTCTCGCCTCTACGATGGGGACAGGGAATTTTTCAGGTTCATTATCCGAGTACCAAGGAATAAACATTGATTCATTTGACTCAATATCCTGTGGTATGGTTTTAAAGGGCAAGTGATCCATGCCCAATTGGAGGCAGTTCAACCACGATTCGTTGGTAAGCCATTTAAATGGCTTAGGTTTAACCAAGTTAATGTTTAAGGCACCACCACCACGCAGGAACAAGTTAATCAATGCCGGTGATAACTTGCCAGCTACAGACAAAATTTTAAACAGCACTATAAGCTTGAATGATATCTTATCGCGCTCGTATAGACCTCGAGAGATATATCTGTACGTGATGTAGGTCATCGAATCGATAATGTTGTTGACTCTTTTACTTGCAAGACTTGCCTTTTCAGAAACATCCATGGATTTATCAAAAGACATCTGGAACTGCGTTAACGAAGTTTGGTACATGCAGTTAACTTGTGTCATATCAACAATGGAAAAATACAAGACGGAGCCACGTGTGGCTACCGGTCTATATTGCTCTCGCTTTTCATTGATGTTCTTTCGCATTTCTGCAGCAGCGGAGAGCTTTTCTTTTACATCGGTTGCTTTAGATTTCGTATCAGCAAGCACACTGATAAGCTCTTCGTCATCTAAAAGATTGCCTTTATTTTCAGATAAGCGCTCTAGAAGCATTTGATCGAGTTTAATTAGCGATTTTGTATTGCCAGTAACCTCCTCCAAAACACTCTTTAGAGACTCCTCGAGAGATCGTTGCTCTTTTTGAATCACGCGACCCAAGAGCTGTTCTTCCAGTCCCTTGAGAGTAACTGTGAAGTCAACAATAGTGCATTTTGATTGATCCTCCGGAGAGAAATGCGGATTCGGCAAACGGGTCACCAAGTACATCATAAATTGATCAACATAATCACAAACTTTGCCACCGACTGTAATACTCTTCGATTTGGCTTTAACTGTAATCTGCTTCTCGACAACTGGCGTGATGAAGGGATCGATCTCCTGTTCTACTCCGGTGATAATAAGGGCTTTACCTTCAGCCATGCAGTGCTCAAGCTGTTCTTTAAATCGATTGTTACCAAAAGAAGTCACTCCGAACACAGGCATCCGCTGCTCCTCGTGGTTCACTATCCAATTAATGGCTTGCCCTTGGGGATCGATTAGCAGTGGATAACGCGTGCTGCGGGTGACAAGGATGCCGTTTTGAATGGATAGAGGGTCGGTTGGCAGACCGGCTAAATTCCAATCTCCAATTGTGCCGACATCAGCGAGAAATTCTGTTAAATCTACATTTGCGGACAAAGGTATATTGCGTTCTCTCAAGTCGTTTGTCAATCGATGATTGATCAAATAGTCTCTGAAATCTTGATTAAACGGACCGCAATATGCGACAAAAGCACATGCTAGAGCCACATCACCAACCAATCGTTGTTTAATGTTAGCAAACTCGTTCTTGTCGTTAGTCCAGCGCTCTCTTTCGCCTGCCAAGCCTGAGATAAGAGATGTGGCTTGCTCCATTCTCTTTTTGGTGTTGAGAGCATTCTCTTCAATTGCTCTCTTCGTAGCCAATTGTTTATCAAAATCGCGTTGAAGTCCCGAGAGCACTTCTTGGCAAGCTTTTAATCTCGATTCAGCCTTAAATAGATCTCTTTCTGCATCTTGCAATCGAGCCTCGGCGAGGCGAAGAGCCTCCAACTTGGGCTTTACAATTTTCGAAGCCTCGTGATAATCCGCCATTGCCTTGCACCACGTGCATAAGCCTTCTGCAGCTTTAGACGCATTACGTGCAGTAGCAGCATTGAATCCTTCCAGCTCAAGATACGGCTGAAGCAACTCCACAGTTTCGTCGTTGATGAAGTCTTTCTCGACTTTCGAGAACTGCATAATGAGCTGCAAGAATCGTGTGTCAGCTAACATTCCAGATTGCATGATCTTAAAGCTGTCTTTGATAAACATAAAAGTTTTTTTGTCTTTACCGACACCCAGAGTGACCTCCTGGGGCTCTGAAGCTTTCACTAAAGGACCCATTCGCAAAATAGCTACGCAGTCAAAAATATATTTGATGATATCACTAGGCTTTGACAACTTTTTCAGTTCATTTAAATCGTTAGGCTTGATGGAATTTACGGCGCGTTCTGCCTCATCTACGAACGGTTGAGCTTTGGACAAATCTTCCTCGGCTTCAGCTTTCTCTCCAGCAATGCGCTCTGCATCAATTTGGCAAGCCTCTTTAATTTTTGATACAGCATCAGCTTCCTTTTTAGCCTCCATAGAACTCATTTCTAGCTTGCTAAGCATAGCATTAGTGGCTGCTTCGGACTCGCGCAATTTGATTTCCTCTTGAGCCAAAACAATTTTCATCTTTTCTACATCTTTTGCACCAGCGGCAAGCTTATCCAAACCGATTACAACACGACTAGCTTTCGTGTCAATGTCGCTACACTTCTTATGGTACATCCCACTGTAGTCCGACAAAAACTGGAGAAAGCTCTTGGGCGTTTGATAAACATGTCTTCGCATTTTTTGGAAGTATTCACCACACGAATCCGTGACGAGCTTATGTACCAAACCCATGTGAATCTTTACTTGATCTCGAACTTTTTGCGTGCAATCCAGCTTTACCTTGGAGATATAGCCATCACTGACCGCAATGAGTGCTTCTTCCGGCCAAGGCAAAAACCAGTCAATTGTGCACCCACCGATAATGCCCGGGAATTTGCGCGCGCGCTCAGGGAATTTTGCAGAGACAGGAGACATGCACAGCACGACGTGGAGATTGCTGCGTACGCGATCAATGAAAAACTTGATCAGATTATCGGCGCTGTCGACAAAGTTGGGAATCTTTTTCATCGCAATTGAGCGAAGCTCCATCGCCATACCAATCAGCTCTTCTTTAGGTATCAAGTTTGCAACCTCACCAGTAGTCAGAATTGAGTTGATAACTTCAAGGAAGCTTTCATCCTTGATTTCGGCTTCTGTAAATAAAAAGGTAGTTTTAATTCCTTGCGATCCACATGCTTTGTACATGACTCGAATATCATCGAGCAAGCTATTCAAATTATAGGTTTTTGATACAGTGATTTGAAAGCAATTCTGTGCAGCACAATAAGCCGCCAGCCGGGTCAGCGATTGTTTACCACTTCCACCCACACCCACGAGCAGAATACAGCCTTTAAGCATACCCAGACATCTTGAAATGCGCATTAAGTGTCGCATCGCATCGTCGAACATGATGATATTCATTTTCCGCGAAGGATTAAGCTCATTATACTTCGCCAAGAAGCCCGTTACTCGAGTGCGCAGTGATACCATTGACTCTCCGAGTTCATATACTTTAGGCGCTTCTTGTACCAGAACTCCGTCATCGTCATAAATGTCATCTCGCAAGAAATCGACAAAGAAGGTCTCATCCTTCAGTTCTTTTAATTGCACTATTGCTTCCTTGGCAGAGTCACCGCCTTCGTTTTTGGTTGAAAATTGAGAAGACTTACCTCCGATTGGTTTAGCATTCATAGCCGATTTAATAGCATTTGTATCGCAAGCTTTGAGTAGCTCATCTGTAACGATATCCAACTGCTCCATAAAAATCTCCTTGTCCTTTTCATTGGTCAGTTTGTCCTCAAACACGCGGCGGTTTTCATGTCTCCACAAAATCATAAATGCTTTTGGGCTCGTAATACTTGCTCTGGGAGTTCGAAGGACACCTTGAAAGACTCGCGATAAGTCCCTTAAGTTAAATGTATAGTGGAACTTAGACGGGGAAGGCAACATTTTCAGTCGCATCCAAGTCCACAGATTTACAGTGATATTGGGCAATTTATCAACTAAGGCTGAAAAGTATGGACCGACACCTGCAAACCGCCCCTTCAACATCTGCCCGTAAATTTCATTAATTGCCTGCGTCGATGGCAAAATCATATTAAACACGAAAAAGTGTCGCTTAAGTCTGCTCGGTATGTCCTGGCGGCCTCCGCTGGGATGCCCCATTGCGCCGATGTACTGCACATCTTCAATAACTTTTAAGTCGCCTCTTTTGTCTTTATCCAGGAAACAAAAGCCATTCGTTTCAATAAGCTGTCGCACAAACTCCAATGTTGGTTGATCTCCCCACACGTTGCGTGCGGGCATACTCATGTCATCCATGAAAACGGTCATTTTCTTGCCTCCAGGTGGCCCGAAATTCTTTCCGCTCCTCTTATCAAGTTCTGATTCAAGAGTTACTTGCACACCAGCAGGACTCGTGACAGAAGAGAAGCATATCTTTTTTAATTTCATCGACTCGCCTTGAATCTTATCAAAGAACATGGAGGCAGTGGCTGACTTCGCAGTCCCACTACTGCCAGTCATTAAGCAAGGTTTGCGCATTTTGTGCAATTGTGCAAGCACAAATCCAGCTCTTGTCGATTCAATTGTAGGAACAAGCATACTAGAGAAGTCTGGCTCTTCGATTTGCTTGGGGTATTCCCACTCTGGAGCCTTCCACCTCTCCCATTCCATGGAGTCGGGGTTTACGCGGTATTCATGCAAGGTATCTCCTTCTACAGTCATCGTCGGCATACCGTCTTTAGAAATGCTTGTGATATATTGAGTAAATTTGCGTCTATCTTCTACTTCCAAATTGCCACCGACAGACCAAGTCAGTGCGTACACGAAAAGACGCTCTAATTCGGCAGCAAGCTGTGCAGGGTTGGGGGCTAAGTCTGCCACAGATAACAAGCCATCTAGAAGGTTGCAGCAACCTTGAATCATGCCGATTCTGGAGCATTGTATAACAGGTTTGCATTGCTTGTTCAAGAATAAAAAGAGCTTGCCGAATGACTTTGGCCCTTCGCAGTGGCCTACGTATTTCCCAAAGACGGTGGCGAAAGTGGCGCTTTGCGAAGAAGGCTTCTTCTTCAACCAGGATTGAAGTACAGGTTCCCAATCTAGATCGCTCTCTGAAACAAAAATGATACCAGCACGTGACACAGTTGATGGGGCCGCATTTCTGAGATCTTCGACCTCGAACATGAGCTTCACGTTATCGGTCATCGGAATGCGGTCACCATTCGCCAAAGTTAAAATCTTGTTATCATCAAGCACCGTATTAAGATTTTCAATCCACAACGCATCAACCGGTCCATCACATATGAGCCACATGATGTCTTTTCGATTTCTGTCGTTAAACTTGGACCACATCGTGGCAAAAATGCCATCGACCCACTCTTGAGTCATCTTGTCGGTTTCACCAAACATCTCTTCTGCTCGAATGGCCTTTGGATTCATTTTTACGCGTTTATGTGCAATTCCAGTCGTCTGCGTAAGAGAATCCTGCAGACACTGTACAATCTTTGATTTGCCGGAGCCAGTGGGACCGACCATCATAATGCCGTGACGCACGACAGACGTCTCGTACAACTGAATGACCTTAACAGCCCAAGAGGGATGCAAAATGAGGTTGTCTTCGGCAGCGCAAACCGCTAGAGCATTCTTGAGCTCAGTATGAGGCATTCCTAAAGGCATACCGAGCGACGGAAATAAATCTGTGATGAGAGACAAGAAAAGGGGCACGTCTTGCGCCACCAGCTTTGACAAATTCATATCTCGCAACGTGCTCATGAGCAGCACCTCCTCGGGGTCCTGAATCTGATCTCTCTTTGTCTGGCCTGCAGTGCGTAAAACAGAAAGAATGTTTCGCAAACCAAAGTCGTAATGTTTTTGCTTGGAGAGTTGCTGCTCACACAGAGCGTAGAGAACTGTGAACTTGCGGGCCAGATTGGGGAAGTCGATGTATCCCACAGAGCACAACTTTACCTTAATGATAATTTCACGATCGGGTACCATCATGGTCACACCTCTGAATAAAGCCTTAAGGTTCTCTGGAAGTTCCTGGCGACCAGCGTAACCCGGGTTCATCGTAATGAAGTAGCCAACACTCAAATTAATATTTATTTCTTGAGAGTCTCCTGGGAAAATAAGGGTGCTCGAGTGTGTTCTCTTAGCATTCGTAATCGCCAAGACTTGCTGCGCTACGACGGACAACACAGGAAGCTCAATTCGATTAAATTCATCAAAGCAACCCCACAAGCCTGCCTGGCAAAGACCCTTAAAGATTCGTGCCATATCCGTGAAGCGTTGTTGGTCTGTGCAATTCGTCACAACTACGAAGATGCCGAGAGCTCGCCCGAGATCTTTCACACTTTCTGTTTTGCCAGTTCCTGCAGGTCCAGCGGGAGCACCACCGAGACACATACCCATGGCTTGAGAAAGGGCTATAAAGCACCTGTCTGTCAAAGGTGTGACGACAAGTCTTTCCTTGCAGCCAAGGTACTCATTGTTATACTTGTACTCGACGTCGCAAATGGCTATCACGCATGCACCAGGACCGTGTCGATCAGAAGAGTGATTAACCCACGTGAATCGACACTGCTTTAGCCACTCAAAGTCGTTTGCATCAGAAAGTTTGCGTTCCTTAAAAAGACGCGTGAGATCGGCAAACACATCACGTTGATGTACTTGGATGGTGACCAAAGTCTCAATTTTAATGCGATTCATTCTGGATCCAAGATCCTCTAAACACCACGCGGAAAGGTCTTGAAGTACATTTAGTTGAAGTTTGTTGGTTTCGACCATAATCTGCTTGTTGGACTTGGCTTTCGATAAAGCTTCATTGCAAGACAGAGTCCAGGATACTTGCAGTCCGAGAAGTGCGAATTGGCCAGACGATTTGTCGACGAACTGACGGATAGGTTGTGAAACACATTCGATAGATGCAACTTCGCATAACCGCTTTAACGAACGCTGCATTTCAATTTCTAAAAGACCCAGCCAGTCCTCTATGTTACCAGCAGCTTTGACAGGCCTATCCAAATCGATAGTCTCTTTTGCCTTACCGATTGAAGACTGAATCTGAATGATTTGTTCTTTAGCAGATTTGTTGTGTAACACTTTATCAATGGCATCGAAGACTTTCTCGTAGTATGGCTGCATCTGTTGGGGGTCAGACCCCTGAGACAGAATGAGCAGCAGCACTGGGTTTGAGACGAAGTAAAAGCGCGGGAATTTACCTCGCTTCTGTTCCAAGTATCCTTCCAAGGATTTCTGACACTTTTCTAACTCGCTGTACAACACTGGCAAAGTAGTCCGAAGAAGCTCATTGCTGCAGCATGCAATCACTAGCTTGACTTCAGACGAGCGAATCATAAGCTTTTCCCAATCTTTGTTAATTTTCTGGAACTTCTTTGCCTCCAGAGGCATCTGCTTGGCGATATCACCACCCAAAAATACTGATTCAAGACTAGTCCATAACATTTGAACTTTGACCCACATTTCCAGTGTGTCAGCTGTATCTGAGAGCATAGTTAAGAATTTAGTCACTTCTTCGCGGAAAGGCGCGACATGTCGCACACTCAGTAATGTCTGGCAAGCTAGCTGCGCTTCTTCCAACTGCTCTATGACGAAGCCGAATGCTTTTAAAACGGGAATTTCTCTCGATTTCCACATCGCAAATTCAAATGCAAATGTAGACCACTGCTCCTTCAACTCAAAAATTTTGCGTTCGATTGCGAGTTGTTTGTCCGCCCCATCACAAATCTCTTCGACTTCATCTTTGAATTTATTGATCTCGGCATTTATTAAGTGAGACAATGCAAACCCTTCTTCATTCCAAGGTAATGTCTTGCCTTGTTGGACAACAAGATCCTGGATTTCGGTCCAATGGCGCGGTTTGATGGAAGGCTTGCTCATTTCTACCATAAGAGGTAGCAAGATTTGCAAGTCAGCAATTTTGCCGTTAACTTCGGTGTATGCAGGCCACTCGCGAAGCTTCTTGGGAAGCTTTTTGACTCGTGCCTCATAGCTATTGGCTACGTCTGTCATTGCAGTCACTTGGTCGCTCACCTCTTTCCATAGCAAAGTCGACCAGCTCTTCAGGCTCGCTTGTACATCGACGTAAAGACTATATAACTGGTCGACCAGCTGAATGTCCTTACGCGTTTTGGTCACTTCATTGAAACGAGTAGGGCGCAACGCAAAGAGTTCTTCGCCTGCGCGATAAATTTCCATTTTGCGTTCACGACTATCGAGCTCTTGCTTAAACTTCTTCAGCATATCAACGGCCTTGTCAGGCTGAATTCCAGGTTTCAAAGGGCCGTTGTTCTCAAAATCTTTGCGAAGATTTCTGATGTCCATTGTAAAGTCTCGTATGTCCCAAACGAGCTGCTTCTTATAGTTGCCTTGAACTGCGATCAGCGCGTCCGTTACACCATCAGCGCTTTCAATGACCTTGCGCCACGCGGCTGTTATTCCTTGACGCTGCTCAATCTCATCTTTATTAATCAAGCCTTCAGGAAGATAATATTCTAACATGTTGTACATGTCCAATATGGGTGATATATCCATTTCTATCGAAGACTCTTTCTCGCGAACCTCTTTGACAACATTAACAACATAACGAAGTGTATCAAGGGATTGTACTTCGACGTTCAGTTTAATTGATATACCACGCATATATTCGTACAGGTCAGCCATTTGCTCTTTGGCAAGCTGATGCACTTTGTTAGAGTACAGCACTTTCCATTGCTTAGTTTCATTACTTAGCTGCAACTTTAGGTTGTTGGTGTTTAACGTTAAAGCCCCAATGCAATAAGTTGAATCAATAGCTTGAATTTCCTGCTCCAAATTTAAAAAGCGCTTCATTTGGTCTTCGAAGTCACTTATGGTCGGGCTCGACGCAATGAACTTTTTGTAAGAAACTTCCTTGTCGTCTTTCCACAGCCAATCATACTTCGCAAAGCCCTTAAGGTAGTCATGAACCATATTTCGCGTGCCGTGCATACCACCGGTAAGCAGCAAAACAGTTTTGACGATCTCTACGTCTAGACCTAGCAAGTCGAAAAAAGTTAAACAATCTTTTTCTGGAATGTCTTTTTGATTCCATTGAAACATTCGCTTGGCACTCCCTAGAACTGCGACAGAAGAGCGATTGATTGCACGCTGAATATCATCCAAACTCGGGCTTAGGCGGACTGATGGTACGGAGAGCTGAACATCTACCTCGAAGAAAGGCTCTTGCTTAAATAGAATGCCTGCCCCAAGTCTGGAACAAGCTCGCTTTTTGACCAGATTTAAAGAAACCTTGACACAATTTAGGAGCGCCTGGTAAGTCAGCGAGCTGAAATGGTTTTGCATTTCAATTACGTCTTGTTGATCTACTTTCTGAACAGCAGAATCTATTACTGTTGAGTTGAGCATAGCCACTAAATCCTCCACAGCGTTCTCAACTTCAATGTTTTTCATTGTCAAAAGCGTTGTCGCAGCCTTCACTGACATTTCCTGCATCTGCACAAACTCATCTAGCGCAACGGCTCGCTCACTAGGCAGCGAGACTAACACAGTTCGACTAATTTGCTTAAGATTCTTTTGAATTCTATTTTCAACAATGTCGTTAATTTTTGTGACTAAATCCTCTAAACGAGTCAATCCAGCTTGAATCGATGCCTTGTAGGCATCTATGTTCATGGAAGTCCAGGTCAGCGTAACCATACCAGGGCGCAACTTCAATTCCATAGTTTGTAGGTGTGGCTCTAGTAGCTTTGCTGTAACAGGAATGATGCGCTGCGTAATGCGCTCGTATTCGGAAAGCATGTACTTCAGGTCATTGTAGTAAGACTTGTACTTTTCTTCCTGCAGTAAAACAAGTTTACCACCCTCTGGAATGACTACATCTAATTTCACAAGGCATTTCGTCTCGCGAATTAATTGAAACAACTCTAAATCGAAATTGACGTATAGCTTACCAGTCTCTGGGTGACGAATGACAATGGTCGCTTGCAAGCCTGCCTTGGCAGCCTCGATGCTTCCACACCACGCTTCATACCACAGATATTCAAAAGCTATTAATGTTCTCGCAACTTTATTGTACGTGCGTATAATTCGCTTGGATTCTTTCGATGCCAAAACGGTTGGGTTACCTTGAAATCTTTTCATCGGCTCTTCAATCTTGCGCAAAAGATGTCGCGCCCAAGCGATGTTACCTGCGACAGGGGGCATGTTACGCGCAATCGGTGGGTTATGCTTAAATTTTTCGTAAATTTGCTCAATTCGAGCAAGCTCTTGACCATAATTGTGGAAGATTACTGAAAGTTTCGAGTCCAAGTCAGTGCGAAGGTTTTCACGATGCAAGATTTCTTGATACTTCTTCAGAAGCGACAACGAAGACTCAATGCTCCCGACATTTTCAAAGGAGCGATTAATAAAGTGCTGTAGCGAACTCTCAAGCTCATTCATTTTTACGTTGAAATCGACATAATCCCGATCAAAGCGATTACTGTGGAAATCCAACAAATCGTAACCTTTACTACGGAAACCTCGCACAATTTCATTGAATGTACGCAAAAGAGGACTGAGCCCCTCAAACTTTTGTTCCGCTAAGCTATTAAACTGCTGCATTGTGCTGAACATGTCCATAAGCTTAATTAGACGTCGGCAAAACAAATCAAACTTGCCAAAAATTTGCGCTTCCGAGAAATCGAACTGTTTCCCTTTTGGCGTCGTCATTAGCTTTTCCTTGGTGAGTCTGTACTGATCCTGATATTCTTCGTTGAGCTGCAAGCATTTCTCGATAGTAGTTAAGAGAAATGGTAACTCTTTGTCCCAAATTTTGTCGACAGGATCTCTGCCATTTATGGACAACTTACAAGTGGCGATCATTTGGTTAGTGATCTTCATGAACAGTTTTGTAATGCGCTCGGTTGTACCGAAATATCTCGCAATTGTGTGTATCATTTTCACTGCATTCATCAATGGCGGCAGAGTGTCGATAATTGCAGAAGGGTCTCGGCCATAAAGAGGCTCAAAGAATCGCTCTAAGGTGGACAAGTATTTTACGTTGTCCTTCGCTTCATTTGCCGCTTCAGTGATTTGAACGTCTATTTCTCGCCATTGAGACAGCAACGACATGACGCGGTGAGCATCTATGGATGAATCTGCATCTGGGGCTCTCATTACCATAGTTAACAAGGAGATTACGGACTTAACCGATTTGCTTTTCAATTGTTCTGTTATCGAATTCAGCCGCTGCATTCGGCTCCGCCAGTAGTTCAGTTCAGTGTCTGGACCCGAATCAGATGTTTCCCACCTGCTTCTATCGGAATCGTCCAAGTATGACTCAATGTTTCTGCACCAATCATTTAGCAAGTTCATCGATTTTATAACAAGACCAGAATCACTCATAGCAGCTGATCCCAAATTTTCAATGCGCTCGTCTGGTTTCTTAAGTTCTAATCCCCCGCTTAAGCTGCGAATGCTAGATTGCAGATTGCGTGAAAATACATCAAGACTAAGCAGGAATTCATTTTTCTGCTCAGACGAAGATTCTCCCCAAACCTCGAGTCCAGCTTCGGAAATCATTGGCTTGTAAACGCAGCGAACAACTGCATCTAATGACTCCAGGGGCGCGCGAACTATGCCAAAAGATAGCAAGCCGTCGTTAATCTTTGTTGGGTCTATCGAATAATGATCATCATTATCTTTACCACGCTTCACTTTTAAAAAGTAAACAGCTGTTGTTGGTAAAGTGTTGATGTCTTTTGAATACACTTTCAGCACTTTGGTGACTTGCTTAGAATCTCCATCATCCTTGTGACGACCTGTAGCTTTAACTACTGTGACAGTTTGCTCTTCTGTGATAACTACTTTTGTCGGTCCATCGGCCGTAAAGAAGAAGTCAATGGCACTTAAGCACTCAGGAGCTCGCATCATTTCTTCAATCTCATCTTCTTGTTGGTAGCCAAAACTCTCCGCGAGTCGGCTAACCATAAACCTATGTCGCGCGAGAAGCGACATGGTCCCCTGCTGTGCTAGATTTGCTTGAGCAAGGGCGCTTTTTCACTTGAGACGCAAAACTGCATGCCGCACAGGCGGTTTGTGGGACAAAGAGGTGGGGGAAGTGTGCTCAAGCCTAATCCTTGGATGAGTGAATGACATAAAGCGCTTGATGAAGCATCACTATCTGTAAAGAAAGCATTTGATAGGTAGAATTTAGTTTGTTTGGGGGATAATGAATTCGCTGGCGTATTTCATTTTCTTGCTGAGTGCGTTGGCGGGTGCAAGCCAAGCAGATTTCGTTTTTGAACGCTTGCCGGTGTCTTGCGAGTTTCCTTGTGATCATGGAGGGTGCCAATTTTCAGGTTGCACAAAGCCTACGTCTTGTGGTGGAGGTGCTTGTTTATTTATAAATTGTCACATGCCAACTTGCGTAGGTGGAGCATGCGAATTTGATAATTGCTATAAGCCAACATGTAATGGAGGAGGTTGTTCCTTTATAAACCAGAAGCACACTATCACTGCAGAAGCTTGCACTGGCGAGAGCTGTACACTCGATGGCGTTCCATTACCGGTTTTGCATCGTAACGAGTTTCTCACTGTTTAGAATTTTAAGAGAATGAGCCTGTGAGGGGATTAAGTATCACTTGGTATTAGTGAAACGTTCTTGTTTAGTTTGCTGTGAGATTTGCATTTTTGTTTTTTTTGTGTGATGGATAGCGCGGTCACTGCCCTTTTAGCTCTTCTTATTGTTATTTTTTGTAAACTATTGAATTCTACTTTGCAAAGGTTATTCGCATGATTCAAGCACTTACCATAAAAATACTGCAAAAGCAAGAATCTATGTTTTTTTTGAAGAAGAAGAACAGATGAGTCGTTTAAAATATTTACTTAAACGTGTCAATTCAGGTCAAGAGACTATCACTTTTCATTCATTCAGGCTACAGATCCCTCCGTACCATTTATTGTTAGAACCCACAAGGCTGAAGCATGGTATGACAAGGAGGAAGCTGAGCTGAAGACATGAGCAACTTATCTGTTAATAACAGCCATTAAAAAGCATTTTTATAATTTATTAATGATGAATTTATCATATCATATAATTGCGAGTTATCAGCAAGATGTAAGAGAAAAAAATTGGTTTCGCGAATTGGTCACGAAAAACTTCCCAAAGAGGGAAAAGAAAAAGTGCGGCGTTGTGTTGGGGTGGTAGATATTCTTCACCTTGATAGTCAAATTCAGACTTCACAACTCTATTTTTTCCACGTTGATCTTTATACGTGTCGAATCTTGCGGAAACATATTAAAATTCAATACCAGAACAGGTGCGCATTTCTAGGTTACGAAAGCGAGTGGTAGACCATGAATTATGCCGCAACACAATCGCAAGGAGGTTTACCACCAAATGCTACGATAG
>JACCDO011524801.1_pt1 | contig 23114 bp, 20 predicted proteins | sample 7446101 | NCBI WGS metagenome assembly JACCDO01 (sample SAMN15323440, study PRJNA562643) | freshwater metagenome | isolation source: river surface water | place: USA:Blue River Watershed | collected 2017-08-16
TGAAGCCAAATGCATCACGAATGTTCATGCGCATGTAGTAGAAGGTCTCAAGGCACTTGGGAAGGACATGTCGAGCATCCATCAGACTGATCTTCTTGGAATCGACCATGTCCGCATAGAGCTCCTTCGCCTCCTGGACATGAGCCTGCCAGCGATCATAGAACTCGGGGCTGTTCTGGATGGAGCCAGGAACAAGGCTGCGCTCATGCGAGAGCCAACGGTCACCAGTACACTGTGCTGCAAAGGACCCAGCACGATGGCGGATGAGATGTGTTACAGTCTGTGTGTCGATGCCACCCACGAGGAAGGTGAGACCGATCAGCTCCATTGCGGCAGGAAGAGCACGACCTGCGAAGACATCCTCAAGAGTCTTCGAAAGATCAGCATCAGACGCATCACGGAACGGAACGTGCTGGTCAGCCCAGGTCGACTTGACGAAGCAGTAGACTGCCTGACGGATGGTATAGGGATCCGGCGCATCGACCAGCTCGAGCTTGAGCGCATCGAGGCTGTTAACGAACTCGGTTGTAGGCTTTTCGCCGAAGCGGATCGCCATGGGAAGGGTGATAGGCTTGAGATTAAGATCTTGCGGCATTGATTTCCTTGTTGATTTGAATTAGTTGTAGAAGCAGTTGATCAGGATCTTCATATCGAGTGACGCCATCGACGCCAGCCAATGATGCATTATAAGGCAGGCTTGGCGAAAGTACAAACAAACCATGATTTGCGTACTCTGCAGCATGCTTTGGTGAGTCATCAATGCAAGCTGCAACGTGCCCGTAGAACTGACTCTGCACGATCCACCTGTACTTCTCACCGCTGAACGCGAGGCCGTCAAAGGGGACATGCATCTCTGAGATCCAATGGTAGGTGTCGTAGAGACAGATTAAGTTCTGATCAGGTCGCGCTGTCAGGAGCTGGACCCAGAAGCCCATTTCTTGGGCTGCTCTTAGGACGACACGCATTCCTTCAATAGGTTCTAAGACACGAAGACGTCTCTCGCTGATAAAGTCTTTGAATGAGGACTCAGGGTTGATTCCCTTATCCTTCAGGGGCGACGAAGCGTAGTACTCTGGATAATCTAGAGGAATATCAATGCTATGGCTGTCTCGAAGCCACTCAAAGTAGTCCTTCCTGAATTCTGCAATGACATCATCAATGTCAACAATCAGAACAGGTCTTCCGTCCCACTTTGCGTTCTCAACTCTGTTTCTAATGTGAAGGAAGGTATCCTTGTCATTGAAGGCTGTCTCAACTTCGTCAGATTCGTATCCCCAGACATTCATAATCGCCAGGAGGTACCGCATCACATCGATCGACTCGTACAGAATCTTCTCGCGATCCGGTGTCTTCCTGTTCGAGTGGTGGTCTTTAAAGTTGATCGAGCTGACGAGATCTGCAACTTCAGCGTGGAGTGCAAGCGCGAAAGACTTTGTCATCTCCTCGCGCTTGACATCATCAAACTTCTCTGCAGCGAAGAAGAGGTCAGAAAATTTCTTCTGACGCTCAAGCATATCTTTGAATTGCATTAGTACCCTGTCTTGAGTCGGTCGTGGATGATCTCATCCTTCTTGCTGTAAGCTTCATAGAACTCATCAGCATCGACACCAATTATGATCATGAGAGACAAGAAGTAGTTGAAAGCATCGACCATCTCTTCCTTGAACTCGTCGTGATTAAAATCTGCAACAAGCTCTGTCTGGCGGTGAGACTTCCAGTTCTTTAGATGCCCTAAAGCCTCGAAGACCTCCTCCACTCCACGCAGCGCCAGGTCGCGGCAGAGCTGTTGAGACTTGCGCGTGCTTAGATCTACATTGCCGTCAGGATAAGCGTCAGGAACACTTTCCCGCAACGCAGACATGAATGCACGACGCTTCTCGAAGATTAAGTCGAGCTTATCCACTAGTTCTCCTCACCCTCGTGATCAACCTGCTCAGCTGCAGCCTGAGCGATGAGCTTGTTAAGATTCTTTTCAAAGTTCTCGAGGTAGGTCGACTCAGGAACCAGAGATCCATCCTCGCCTGCTGTAAGGCGCATTAGACGAAGATTGTCGACAATGTCAGTTCCCGTAATGATGGCAAGCTGCAGAAGCTTTGCGATCTGGGAGATAGATTCATCAGATAGGTTATATGTCATGTTTGTACTCCTTTTACCCAAAATGTGGTTCTTCCGTCATTCGTGACTTCACGCGTAACTTCAAGGCCTTGAGGGTCTTTCACCTGATTATAGACTGCAAATCGTCTAGTGTACTCACCTTTCTCTCCCTCAAAATTCTGAAATGTGTAAATCGTTGCGCCGCCGGTCTGGTATGAGGCCCTTATTACACTCTTGATAGTAGCGTTTAACCTGCTCAGCTCTTGAGGAGAGAGCGTTGAACAGGCTCGGTGAGGAGAGATTCCAGAGAAGTAAAGCGACTCAGACTTCAGATAGTTTCCAACTCCGGAAATAACAGACTGATCCATGACAGCTTCAGCAATTGTGCCTCTGCGCGAAGAAATAGCTGCCGAGAATACTTCGTCAGATACGTCTTCAGCGAGCATGTCAGGTCCTAGAGACTTCAACTTCTGCTGCAAACTCTTGATGTCGCTGCAGAACTTTAGAGTTCCAAAGTTGCGCGGGTCGTTGAAGTGGACGCAGCTTCCGTCTTGGAAGGTAAACTTAACTCTGCTATGCTTCTTGGGACTTTGACTCCACCCGCCGGTCATGCCTAGCGTGTTCCACATGACACAGCCGCCTAGCTGAGCATAGATGAACTTTCCCTTACAAGAGACTTGATCAAAAGTAGACGGAAGTACTTTCTGTAGGTCTTCCAGGCCCTCTGGTGGGCCGTGGCGCTGATACCGCCCTGAGAGGATCTCAATTGCGACAACAGTCCTTCCCGAGATGTGCTGTGCGAGAGACTCAGTAACGATCTTGACTTCTGGTCCTTCAGGCAATTTGATTTTCCTCCTTTCCGTTAATCCACTTCCAGTAGTTCTTTAGCGCGCCGTCCTTGGGTTCTGGAATCTGTGCCCATCGGTGCAGGCAGAAGATGTCGTAAGCTGCTGCAGCGTACTCACCAACGCCTGGTAGAGATTTTACATCATCCCTGTCCCACTTCACGAATGCCTGAGAGAGCTTGACCAGCGTTTTACTTCGGCGATCTGCAAGCCCAAGAATGGCAATCATGTCTCGGATCTCGGCTGGATCTGCATGAGATGCTGCCTCAGCTGTAGGCCATCGATCGAAGAACTGCCACATGTAGGGCTCTGCGACGACGCGTTTTGTTAGATTACAGAAAATGCAGACGACCAGGACGCGCCATGGATCGTACTGCACTGTCTCTTGGATCAGGTTGTAGGGTGACTTAGGTGCGTTCACACGCTATGGTAGATTATTTCGCCTGGTTTTACAACATAACCAAAAGCTTCTAGCGTGTGTTTGAATGGATCACCTGGAATGTCACGAACAATCTGAAGCATCTTCTCAGACAGCTCACGCACCTCACGCTGGGCATCCGTCTTCATTCGTAGGCTGAGGAAGTGGTGGAAGGAGCGCCAGTTGAACATCACGTCCATCGTGATCTGGTTGCCATAGGGAAGGTAGAACCGCGCGCTCTCCTTTGCACGCTTGCGGCTCATGCCATTCTCTACAAGAATTTCAAGCGTGTCATGATAGCGCATGAGTGCATCTTCCATGAAAGCGATGTACTTTGCCTGCTCTTCGAGAGGCCAGTCTTTAGGAAGAACGTACTTGTCACCCTTCAGCTCTTTGTAGCGTGCTGACTCACCGTTAACGGAAACTCCAATTCTGTGCTTGAGCAGGTGAATGTGCGTAGCAGTATCGACGGTTACTAAAAAATGCAGAGAGCTCTTCTCAAAGGGTGTCTCGTGCCCGTTCTGAGCCAGCATCTTCAGAAGTGCTGGAATTCGTGACCTCTTCTCCTCTGTCATATCCCGACTCGTGCTTGTCCATGCTGACAGAGCGTGAGCCTCGTCGCCACCATAGTATCCTACTAGCTCTACTGTGTTGTCCTGAAATGGCATCTCTCAGATTTCTCCTAACAAATTTGTCCCAGAAGATCTCAAATCCCCACTGCAGGAGAGTCAGAGTAGTACCTGTGATAAACACGATACCGGCTGACTCTCCTGCGTTTCCTGTGAAGAAATAAGCAATCAAAAAGCCGTAGCACATTGAAAAAGATCTCCATGCTACGACCTTTGCAAGCAGTTCTATCTTTGCTGATTTCAAGTTAATCCGCAGACTGTCTCGAGAAGAAGTCGTGTAACAACGTATGGATCAACGTTGGCACAGGGTCGCCGATCTTCAAGATATCCGCAACCTGCTTGCGACACATGAAGCGGGATTCGAATGGAAGCTCCTCTATCGCTCACGCCCCACCGAAACTCTTTGTAAGAGCATGTCTCATGGTGACCAGTGAGACGAAGCTCAATACCGTGACCGTAGTGAGAAATGTGATAATCGTGGCGTGCAGCAAGTCTCTCGCAAGCTTCCTTGATCGCATGGATGCCTTCAGGTTCACGCATCTGCTTTGTCGAGAAGTTGGTATGAGCGCCGGCACCATTGAGCTCTGCAACTGGCTTTGGATCAAGCTTCACTGTGATTCCGTGCTTCTCGCCAAGTCGATAAAGGAGCCATCGAGCAAAGATAAGATGGTCAGAGACTGTTAGTGCATCAGCAGTTCCTACCTGAAACTCCCACTGACCTGGCATTACCTCTGCGTTAATTCCACACAGAACAACCTGAGAGTCTAGGCATGCAGCCATGTGCTCTTCAACAAGTTCTCTACCAAAGACTTCGTCAGAGCCAACACCGCAGTAGAATGGACCTTGCTGCGGCGGGTAGCCACCCGTTGGCCAACCGAGAGGTCGTCCATCCTTGAACATCGTGTACTCCTGCTCAATTCCGAACAGAGGTTCGTGCTCTAGAGTCTTCTCGACAGCCACGCGGAGCTTGCTACGAGTGTTTGTCTCATGGGGCTGGAGATCTGAATTGAAGACTTCACACAAAACGAGGATGTGAATTCTCTCGTGGTTCTTCTCCCTTGTTGGGTCAAGGATGAATCTCACTGGCACAAGCAGACAGTCGCTCTTGCTACCATCTGCTTGTCCCGTAGAAGATCCATCAAATGTCCACTGTGGAACATCTTCAATTCCAAAGGGCCTCGTAGCATTAGTAAACTGAATTACTTTTGTCTTGCTACGAAGCTTGTGAGTCGGCTGGCTTCCGTCTTGCCAAATATATTCTGCAACGATGTTCATCGTTATTCCTTATTCAAACTTGTACTTGACATCGACTGTAAGGAACATCTCGGGAACCTTGACGTGATTAATAAGGTTCATCTCCTTTGCCTCCTCGGGCTCGATGAACCAGTCAGCATGCTTCTTGTGGTGGATCTCATCGAGGAAGTAGCTCTCGTCCTTTCCAATGTTCTTCGCCATGATTTTAAGGATCTTGTCGTTAAGACGGTCGACTTCCTTTGCGTCAGTCTTGATCTCTTCAACCTTGCCGAAGCTACCTGTCGATACCTCATGGATCATGATGGTGGAGTTTGGAGACGCATACCGCTGCCCCTCAGCACCGCAAGTTAGAAGAACCGCGCCGCAGGACATCGCCTTTCCTTCGACAATTGTCGCAACAGGAACCCGAGAGGACCTGATTGCGTCAATCATGGTCATAAGTGCGTACACCTGTCCGCCATAGGAATCGATCACAATCGGGATGATACTCTGCCCAGTGGACTGGGCCATAGACATCTGCTGTGCAAATTCTTTTGCAGAATCTTCATCAAACTTATTAACCCTAATGATAACCGGGCCAGCCCGAAGTTCGCATTCTTTGATGAGAGGAGAAACTCTAGTGATTACGTTCATAAGGAAGTATACCTACAAGTTTGTTGATTTTCACTAGCTACACTTAGAAGATCCACAAGAACTACAAGTAACGCAGCCTTCCTGGTAGAAGACCTGGTCACTGCCGCACTCCTTGCACTTCTTCTCTGACGTAGACTTCGTACCGTCTGGGATGTAGCCTTTGAGGACGCGAGCGACACAGCGGGAGAAGGTGAACATGTCAGAGTCCTTGTCCTTCTGGAGCTGGTCGACAACGAAGTTGACTGGGATGCCGTGTCGGAGTGCAAGTGAGATTGTCCTCGTGAAGGCGCCCTGAGTGGGATTGGCGAAGAGATTCACCACATCCTTGAAGAGGATCTCATCGTCATTGCCGACTGGAACTCGAAGGTTGTAGGTGGCGACGCCGTCCTTCTTGCCGTTACGGATGAGCACGCCACTCTTGGTCTTCTTGGGGACCTCGATGTGGTCAGCAAGACCACTGAAGACTTCATATGGGACACCGTCGTTGAGTCCGACAAGGACCATCCAGGATTGTGTATTTCCTGCGTCGTCCTTGATGTTGACGCGGTGGATGTCGCAAGGAAGCTCCTTGGGCCTCTTCGGATGTACGTCACCTGCAGTCTTTGGTGCTACCTCCTTCTTCTCTTCCGTAGAGACAAGAACACCTGTCCTGCATCCGTCTCGGTAGACCGTGAAGCCCTTGCATCCTGTCTTCCATGCGTGCATGTAGACATCAGCAACAATCTCTCTAGTTGCACTGTTTGGCAGGTTGCACGTCTTGCTAATGCTGTGGTCGATCCACGACTGTGCTGCAGCCTGGATGTCAACTGACTTCACCCAGTCAATGTCGTTAGCTGTCCCGCCCCAGTACGGACTCTCCTGTGGGTCAGACTTACCAGTGACGTCCATCCACTTCTTGAACCAGTGGTGATAGACAGTGTACTCCTGCCACTTATCGCCCATCTGGTCAACGAAGTCGACGCGAGAAGCTGTATCGCTGCCAGTGATCTTTCTACGGCGCTTGTAGGAAAGTAGGAAGGCGGGCTCGATGCCGCTGGTGGTCTGAGTGAGGCAAGAAACAGATCCGACCGGAGCTGTGGTCGTGAGAGCGATGTTGCGTCGACCTGTCTTCTCCCACATGTCGTGGTACTCACCATTGCAGGTATTGATTACCTTCTGGAGATAAGGGTGATTCTTTTCCTTCTGGAAGTCCCAGACAGGGAATGCACCTCTCTCCTTTGCCATGACAATTGAAGACCTATGTGCTCCAACAGCGAGTGCCTTGTAGATCTCCTCAGTGACCTCTATTGAGCACTTGCTGCCATACTGAATATTCAGAGCAGCCAGGGCGTCTCCTAGGCCCGTTACACCCAACCCAGTCCTTCGACCGTTGAGACCTGCAGATCGAATCTTGTTCCACAGATCTCTCTCAATCTGCTTTACGTGGTCAGGCTGCGGATCATTCTCGATCTTCTCGAGGATTCTATCCACGCACTCAATCTCAAGATCGACAAGGTCGTCCATGAGACGCTGGGCCTTCATGACCACATCATTGAATCGACCAAAGTCGAAGGTAGGGTTGCTGCCAAAGGGATCGTTGACGAATGAGGTGAGATTGACAACCATCAGTCGGCAGGAATCGTATGGGCTTAGTGGAATCTCACCACAGGGATTCGTAGAGATTGTCTTGTAACCAACGTCGCGGTAGAGGTCAACAACTCCGTTATTGACTACTGTGTCCCAGAACAATGCACCAGGCTCAGCCGAAGCCCAAGCAGCGTCTACAAACTTGTCCCAGACAGCCTTTGCGTTGACTGTCTTAGTGATCTGTGCTTCCTCGACTGTGTTCTCAACAGGCCACCGGAGAGTAAAGTCAGACCCAGACTCTACAGCATGCATGAACTCGTCAGTGAATCTGATCGAGATGTTGGCGCCAGTGACCTTCTTCAGGTCGCGCTTAATGTCGATGAACGTCTCAATCTCCGGATGACGGCAGTCGATGGTGAGCATGAGAGCCCCGCGGCGGCCGCCCTGAGCAACTTCACGACACGTGTTACTGAAGCGCTCCATGAAGACACCAATGCCGTCAGTTGTCCGAGCTGCATTAGTCGTGGGCTGACCCTTTGGTCGGATGGTAGAGACATCGAATCCAACACCTCCACGCCTCTTCATGATCTGGACTTGCTCCTGATCAGTGAAGAGAATGCCGGCGTAGCTATCGTGGGGCTGATCGATTACAAAGCAGTTCGACAGAGACTGAAGTTGGTAATGATTCCCAACTCCAGACATCGGAGAGCCTTGAGGTACAACCTGACGGAACTTATCGAAGAGACCAAAGATCTCATCTTCGCTCATTGGGTTTGGATACTTTGCCTCTATCCTGGCAAACTCGCGAGCAAGCCGAAGATGCATCTCTCTAGGTGTTTGCTCAATCTTGTTACCCTCTTTGTCATGCAGGGCATATTTGGTAAAAACATCGCAGGCGAGGTCGTCGCCGCCAAAATACTCAAGTAGTTCTCGACTGTGTGACATTATAGATCTCCTGATACTCAGAACTTAGCTTCCGTTAACCTCTTTCCACTTCTGCTTTAGTAAGTCCTTTGCACTCGTCTTTGTGGACTTGATTACCTCATCTAGAGACATCTCACTAGATTCACTGAGAGTCTCAAAGGTTGAGGTAGCAGTATTGATCTTGATGGGAAAGAGAATTCCATCTCGACCTGCTCGATTCTTTGCAACAAACATTCTGCCGACACCTGTAGACTTCTCTACAGGCTTTCTTGAGATAGACAGAACAACGTCAGCGACCATCGCCTTTCCATAGGCTTCTGACATATTCTCAAGGCCGACGATGTCAGAGTTGGAAGCGTCTCTGTTTGCTTGAGACGCCGTCCAAATTGGGACGTTCATTTCCATCGCTAGATTACGAAGCTCTTCATAAATAAGCTTCAGCTCGTGACGAAGAGAATCCATCTTTCTCGAAGAACGCATGATGTCAGCGTAGTCGATGATGATAACACTTGGGACGAAAGACTTGAGCAAAAGTTTTTCGATGTGATTCCGCAAAGTCTGCACAGACGCAGATCCTGTCGGGTACTCTTTGATTATTAGTCGACCAAGCTCGGCATTTTTGTAGAACTCAATAACCTCTTCCTTCCTGTCAATAACTTCGTTACTAGGGATCTGCGTGAAGTTAGAGTCGTATCTGAGTCCTACGGCAGACTCACTGAGCTCGAAAGTATAGTGAACAACATTCTTTCCTCTGCGAAGTGCTTCTGATCCGACAGAGACCAGAAAGTGTGACTTTCCTGTACCCGTATTTCCTACAGCTACTCCAAGTTCACCCCTCCCTAGGCCGCCGTTAAGGATGTCGGGTGCATCAATTGCACTAATTCCTGTCGGGCAAGGAACTCGCTTTGTTCTGACGAACCTTGCTTCAACGTCTTCAAAGAAGTCGTGACCAATCGATGCTGGAGTACCTGCAGATAGAGCATTCTTCATGAGGCTCATGACAGAATCAATATTGTCAGTCGCAATGAGCTCAACAGCCTTTTCGAGTGCTTCCTTCATTGCCTGCTTGCGGCAGAAGTCAAGAGTCTTATCCTTGACATATTGGAGGTCTCCAACGTCAGGATTAACACGAATTCTCTGCAGGAAGTCGATGATCTGATCTCTTAGGATCGTATCCTTGCCCTCCCGAAGCTCGTCTCTGATGATTGTAATCAAAAGCGGGAGAGTTGGAAAGTCCTTGTACTTCTGGTAGTAGGTGAAATACCTGTCAGCGAGAAACTCTAGGTACTTGAGATCAAAGAAGCTCGGGGTCATGATCTCAGTCATCTGAGTTGCCCAGTTTCGATCTGTCAAGAAGGCTTGGAAGATCTTCTCCTGGAACTGCTTGCCGTACTGCTTGAAGTAGTGTGTAGGTTCAATATTCATTTTGTTTCAATTTGGGATAGTGAGTTGAAGAACCTGTCTGCATCGAAGGTCTGGATCCCGTTCGAGATGAGACTGCGTATGAAGTCTATTTTATGGCGGAGGGGGGCTGCTTGTTCAATGATGCCTTCTACTCTTGCTATCTGAGTCGCCGAGATATTTGCAGTGTCGAGGTACACAAGTTGCCAGTTTCTATTAACCACTTCTGATGATTCTTTGATGTTCTTTACGCACTTTGTCTTGTCTCCCGACTCAATCAGGAAGTCGACTCGGGCAATGAACTCATCGACCCTCACCGTCGCAGCCTGTGATAGCTCTGGGAACTTCTTTGCAAGCGTCTTAAAACCTACACCCTCGACACCCGGGATGCAGTCAGACTGATCCCCACACACGGATTTCGCAAGTGCAAAGTTGTTTGGATGGATACCGTACTTTTCAATAACATCAGCCTCTTGGACCATCTTTTTCCAAGTGGGTGACCAAACCATTGACCCGTCAGAGATTAGCTGATAGTAATCGTGGTCTGGGCTGAGGATGACTTTTAGGTCGTCCTTGTGGTGATATCTGGAGATGTAGCCAATAACATCATCGGCTTCACAATCGGGCACGTACACCTGGACAATCGGAGAATTCTTGAGAAGACTCACTATCTGCTTTACCTGATTGTCTCTGGTGCCGATTGTCTGCGGAATATCGTCTTCGTAGAATCTATTCAGACGAGCTGACCTTCTGTTACCCTTGTAATCTGGAAAGATTGCTCTCCGGCGCGGAGAGCCGCCGCTCTCCCACACAAGATAGACTTTTCTCGGACGAAATCTTTCACAGAGAGAACGGATCTCGTTAAGAGTTCCGATCACTCCCCCGATGTGATCGCCATTTGTGGATACTGTTGGGTTAGCCACAAAGTGCCGCAGAAAAGTTCCCATGCCGTCGACAAGGATAACAGTTCTGCGGTTTAAATCACTCATCAGATTCCTCGTCACCAGATCCCACTGCTGAGAGATCGCCGGTTCTCACCATGACTTCCGCAATTAAACTGTCGACGTGGTCCTTGTACTGCGGATCTCTCATGATCTCACCGAATTCCGACTTATGGAATTTCTTCTCAATGAGAGTTCTTCCCTGTGAGACTGAGGTGACTGTAAGTACTTTCCATGCACCAGTCCCTGAGACGCAGACAATGTTATCACCGATCTGTCTCTCTCCGGCATCACGAAGGACGTCAAAGATCTCCTCGTGCTCAAAGATTCCCTTTCCAAAGTGAATCTGGAAGTTCGCCATGCGGAAGGGAGGCGCAACCTTGTTCTTTACTGTCTTGGCAGAGACGTTAATCCCGATGATTTCACCCTCCTTGTTCTGGATCTGTTGTCCAGCTCCAAGCTTAATACGCACTGAGGAATGGAATGGGATTGCCATGCCGCCTGGTGTCGTCGTTGGGTCGCCGTGCATGACACCAATCTTGGTTCGGATCTGATTGAGGCAGATCATAAGAACTGACTGGTCACCGATGACACCGGTAATCTTGCGCATACCCTTTGAGATCGCTCGAGCCTGGAGACCGATTGTGTCCTTATCGTACTCACCAAGTAACTCAGCTTTCGGAGAGCTCGCTGCGACAGAGTCCCAAATAATCGTAATTGGAACATCCTTTGCCATCGCCTTTGCTTTCATGATTGTCTTCTCAGCTACATCAAAGACTTCCTCGGTGCAGTGAGTGTCAACGTAGACAAATCGCTTGGAAACATCAACGCCGAGAGCGTTCAAGTTCTCGACTGAGGTTGCATTCTCAGTGTCAATGTAGACAACGATGCCTCCCATGTTTTGAGTAGAGCGAGCAATCTGTGTTGCTATGTGACTCTTTCCAATAGACGGCGGCCCGAAGATCTCAACAATGCGGCCCTCTGGTAGACCTCCACTTCTGCGATTCGAGACGATATAATCTAAAAGAGTCGAACCTGTTGAGATCCAGCGCTTTACGTGTGTAGGTGATGCATCTTCAGTCAGATTGTAAGCGATCTTAGAACCGTGCTCTTTGTTGAGAGACTTAATAAGCTCTGACGTAAAGTCATCATCTCTGGTTTTTGTCATGTTACTCCTAAAGATTACTATAACAGGGCAAGGATCAATATTACATCCTTGCCCTGTTAAGATTCGGAATTGAACTAGCTGTCGATCAAGTCAGCAAAAGCGTCATCAAGCGACCGGTAGTTATCGCCGCCGGAAGCTTTCTTCTTGACGGGAGGAGTCTCGTCTTCATCCGAAGAGCTTGTCTGTGCAGGCCCGCCCTTTGAAGTTCCTTCACTGCCATCAGGCATTCCGCTATTAATCCAGTCGTTCACGATCTTGCTAAGCTCATCAGCAGTCTTGAGCTCAAAGAGCTTAGACACATCTGGCATGTTGCCTAGCCACTGCTTGGCAGTTCCGGTGTTCGAACTGAGAGGAGAAGACTTACCGCGTGGCATGACCTCAGTCTCAGAGTACTTCTTGCCAGGCGGCTTGAAGCACTTCACCTTCACATCACGACCACTCTCAGGGTCGGTGATGTCACCGTAGTCCTCGTCAAGCATGATGCCGAGGAGCGACTGGTAGACCTGCTTGCCGAACGCCCAAAGCTGGACACCCTTGTCCTCCTCGCCGCGGACGATTACCGGAGCGTAGCAACGCATCTTCGGGTAGAGCTTCTTTGCAAGCTCGTAGGACTCCTTGGTCCCCTCATCCTTGAGCTTGCGGATCAGATCCTGAATCGGGTCCTGCTTGCCGTACTGGTAGGGAGCGAGGAGACCCGGGTTATTACCAATGTTGTAGTAGAACCAGAGCTCCTTGAACGGCTGACCGTCATTGTCTGGGAAGCTGAGGAGACGGACAGTGTATTCCTCGCCTTCCTTTGGCTTCCACGAAGAGGAGCTCTTCTTGTTGTTACCGGAGAGATTGTCGAGTCGCTTCTTGAGTGCGTCAAAATTAATAGACATGATTAGTTTGTTTTCCTTTTGTGTTTAACTCTTAACTTCGAAGGATGTTAGAGCTAGATTGATTTAACGTTTAAAGTAGTAGTTGTTCAAAAAATTATGCACGGCCACGTGCTGTCTTAACTGGATCTTCTAGGAATTCACCTCCTGCGGCTTTTGCCATTCTCTGATAAAAACTCCTTGGATTTTCCGGACCTTTTACGGGTCCTGTGTAACCTGCAGCGCTTGCAGATGTTGACATCTCTCTGACTTTCTTTTTTCTCTTTCCAGGCGCTTCTTCTAGCATCTCCTGGACGTAGACAAAGTCGTCGAAACCGTCGCTGGAGTCCTCGTTAAGTCTAAGCTTAAAGCCTCTCGGAAGCTTTCTTGGACCCTGTAGCTTTCTAGTAAGCATGTTCTCAATGTTGGCTTTGAAGTCAGGCATTCCCACAAACTCACCGTTCTCATCATAAGCCTGCTCCGCTTCATTGTCTGGGACGAGAAGGGACATTCGACCTGCATAAGTGCTATCTGCCGCGCCGGTAGGGCTTGCTTGAATTTTTCCAGGAGTGCGAGGTCTTCCAATCTTTAGAAGCGCTCCGTCTCCGCCGCCGAAGGCTCCGGCCCATGGGATTGCTCTTCCTCTGCTTGAATAGTGACCAACTGCTGATGCTTTGTCTTGATTTTTCACATAGCTAATTATGCTCGCTCTTGAGCTGTCACTATCCTGTCAGAGTAGCACAAGAGAGAAGATAGGTCACCTTCGTATCCTGCGTAGAATTTCTGCTCGTCAGAGAAGAATCCAAGAGATGCAATTGCAATCCACTCCTGCGCAGTCAGCTTAACGCCGAAGCTCTGAAGTAGCCACATAGCCCTATGGGTGTGAGTCATCTTAGTGCACTGAGGATTGTAGGTGTAAAGATTTCCTCGCTCTCTGTGCCAGTCAGAGTTTTGTTCGATGTAGTAGCTGTTTTCGAGATCTCCAAGACGACCAAATTCATGGACGAGGCCGCACATTATGATGGAAGTGAGAGGCACTTCAATTCGAGAAGATTCAGCTGTAACTTTCATCGCCTTGACAACATTAATACTGTGAAGCATCAATCCTCCCGGAGCAGCAGTCGATCTCTCGTTTCTATCGAATGCAGGGCAAGTTACAAACCTCTCGCCGAGAGTCTCAATTAGATTTTTGACAGGTGTCGCTCGATCATCAAGCAATCCAATGAGCTTCATGTACGAATTGTAGATTTTCTCGATATCTTGCATTAGTAAAGCTCCTTGATCTTCATGGGAAATCTGTAGTTCTTGGATTCCAGAGTGAAACCCTCATCGACAATTTTATTCAGGTAGCTCATGTGTTCAAGGCTGACGTCTAGAATAAGAGAATCGTGAATTAGAAAGTGAGGACTGAAATGTGCGCCGGTTGACTCAAGGCGGTCGATGATTGAGTTAAATCCCTGACATGCAACGTCAACAGCAGTAGATTGTACAAAATGTGAAACCCATGCCGACTGCTCACAGACGATAGGTCTGCCAAATCCATTTAGAATTCCTGTAGAATCCAAGGATGTCTCAATCTGGCGCTCGAGCTGGTGGACGCCCAGGGCAGATCGAATTCTGTCGTAGAAATCAGCAGACTTAGGAATCTGCCGGTATTTCGAGCGAAAAGAATTACGAGACATACCGTAGCAAGCAGACATGACTGCAATCTTTACAGTATCTCTATCGACGCCTGATCCGCTTCCGATCTCGGCGTAGATGTCGTCAGACTGACCTGCACCGACACCAGAAAAGCATCTCAGCGTGTGGGGCTCAAGAGCAGTAAAGTCGACCTGTAGCAGTTTCCCATATCTGGGTTTTAGTAGACGCCTAAAGTCTCTTGGTAGGGTCAGAATGTTTAGACCTGACTTTACAGTCAGTCGCCCAGTTGACGAAGACAAGGGATCGTAGACTGAAAATGCTTGCCTCTGCCCTCGGAGCGACAGCACTCTGTCGTCTGTCGAGCTGCTAATATATTCATCGTCTGTCAGCGCCGGATGAAGTCTGTCAATCAGTCTGAGTATCTGCTGAAAGTCGTTACAGAAGTAGTTTTGACTGTGCTGCACAGCAAACTGCGCTGTGAACCAGGAGTGAAGCGTGTTGATTGCTTGCTGCAAGCCTGATCTTGACATGATCATTGCTGCTGGAGGTTGAACTTCCCACATGCACCAAAACTTTGTATATCTCTCGTCAACAATCTCAGGCACCTGCAGGTCGAGCGCCCGACAAGCAACTTCAAGAGACATATGGCTGCTAGATCCGCCTAGGCACCAGCAGGGTTCTTTGGGCACAACCGTGGACACCTCACCTGTGTCCATCAGGTAGATGCTAGACTTTGTTCCAAGTAGTGACTTATCGATGCATAGCACGCATTAATTTACGTGCCGGAGCCTGCTTTTTCAAGCTAGGATGAAGGAAACTTCTTCAGAGCACGCTCGTCCTTTGTTGCTACGCTTCTAACAGTTCCGCTGCTTGTAGGACTCAGAGTTACTGATGTTGAAAAGTTTCCTCGTGCATCAATTCCGTGGTTCACTGAAGATACTGTGTAGACATTGTCAAGAGTTGTTCCAGTGCCGAGGTCCACGAACACACTCTGCCCTCTAGAAACAATTGGACAACCTAGCATGGTAAAGGAAATCTTGGCAGGTATGACTGTAATGTCGTCTCCGCCAGACTCGGGAAGTGATTCCTGCTGAGCTCCGTAAACTCCTCTGAGCGCTTCAACGAGCTGAGCTTGCGCGACGTCACCTGATGTGCTAGTGGAGACTGTAACTCCGTTAATAACAGAATTTCCGTGACCAATCTTTAAAACTGGGTAGAGCTTTCTAAGAATTCCTCGAACAATGTGGATGTCATTCCTAGCGCCAGAGGCAATTTGACTAACACGACTTGTTGTGGAATCAACAGCCGGCTGGTATGTAGTCAAATCCTCAGATGCAACTCCAAGAATTCCAGATATCTCTGAGAGAGAAGTTGCAGATTCGTCATATATGATGATTCTGCAAATATTAAGATCTTTGCCATCAGATTCTCTTTTGACTTTAAGCGACTGCAACCGAGACTTGATAACCGGAACCTTAAAAACAGGATCTTCGATGCTTACCCCGGGATAGACTTCGTTGTAGATCTGTTTAATTTTTGTATCGAGTGCAGTTTGAGCTGCTTTCTCAGGATCAGTCACAGCGGGTGGGCCGTCTGGTTGAGTAGCGTCTTCACTATCAGCTCGAGCCTCCTCAGCAGCCTGACGTGCCTTCTGTAGGCTCAAAAGAGGATCACTAACACCAAATCCGATGTTATAGGGATTTGAGCAGAGACGAAGAATCTTATTGAGCATTTCGGCTGTGCTAAAGACTCTTTGAGGCTCTGTTCCGCCTTTAGACATTGATTCTCGTAGGTCTTTCATGTCTATTGGGCAGACTGATATCGGCTGCTTTGAAAGATAGCCTGCTCTATCGTTAAAAGAAAAACAATGAATCTGTACCTCATCAAAAACTGTCGATGAAGCAAGGGGTGCAAGTACAAACCTTGAAATTAATTGTGCCGCTGAAACGAAGTTTCCCAGCTTGGCAGGCCCACTTCTAAACTTCTGTGCAAAGTTGAATCCGCCTATCGACATTTTATTGAAAAAAGCGTCAGGAATTCCACCGCCAGTTTCAGCAAGATTGTAAGCTGCAGCAGTATTGAGAAGGCTCACTTGCAGCTGATTAGGTGTTAAGTCGCTTGGACCTAGAGATCCGCTTTTTTTAATGCTCTCTTGAAGTTCTCGAAGTGCTCTCTTAACGTTTGGATCTTCTGAGTAGTTTGTTGCAAGGTTCACTGCTTCGACTAGATTGACAAAAGCTCTCCTGCTAACCATCCTTCCTGATGACGTGCTTGGGTCGAAAGCTTTTGCGTCCTTGGCGAGCATGTCCGGGAATGCAGGCAATGAAAGGTTGTTCAAGTACTGCAAAATGGTATTAATCGAGATCGTCGAACCCGTTACGCACGGCACAGCAGTGAGAGCCCGCTCCGCCTGGGACACAAGCTTTAGCGTTATCTCTGCGGACTGGTCCTTCACAGTCATGTTGTATCCTGCAACTATAAAGACCTGCTTCATCCTCATTAGATTAAGAAATCTACCAACTGCTGTTCCTGTAACAGGGTCAGAGTCGGGATGGCTGTAACCGTACTCGACTTCGACAAAGTTTGATGGAAACTCTTGAACTGCAATAAAGTTTGAAAGCTCCTCAAGACGTGACTTGTCGTGAACTGTCATTCGAATCTCGCATATCTGAGTTGTAAAAGCAGCAATAGGTGAATTCTGAATAATCACCTTAAAGCTGTCAACTGACGCGAGAGGAACCATTGGATCTCTGACAAAGAATCTACGAGTTCCAGATTGATCGAGGGTCTTGTTTATCTCTGGATTGACCAGAGTTTGCGGACTTAGAAAAAGCTCAAATCCAAGTCGTGACAGAGTATTGTCTCGAAGAAAGGGAGACTGACCTGCACTAATCTTGATAAGGTCAGAAGCTGAAGCTTGTCCGTAGGTTCTCTCCAGGAGCCCGCCCGCTGGGCTCATTCCCAGGAAAGAAGACAAAGAAATCGGCGGTCTTACTACAGAATCTTTGTCTGCACCAGATTTTGAACCGCGAGTAAAGACCTTATCTGAGGGTGCAAAAAAGCCAATTCTTAAAAATGTAATAGCCTTTGCAAGGTCAACAGTTGTCAAACCATTTAGAAAGGCGTGAAGGATGTCTGCATCTTGCAAGGTAAAATTAATTCCAAGCAGGCTCTTCTTGTCGACTCCAAATTTATGAGATATGAAAGTCATTCCAGGCGCATTGTATCTTTCAATCCGATCTGCTTGCGGGCGCTGACTTAATATCAAGTTGTCGTTTTTAAACTGTGGTGCATTAGCTTGTGCATTGGGAACTGGAGGAACAGAAGGATTTGCAGGAGGAGAAGCGAGTATACTGCAGGCATAGTTGTAAAACGTCTGCTCTGCTGTATCTTTGTCAGTCACTGTAAAGATGTCTTTGCTCAGATTCTTAGGTGATTGTCCTGGTACTTCAGACTGTTTCGAGATATTGGCCTTGACAGTTTCATTTGAAGCGAAGAATATCGTAGCATCTGTGTTAGAGTCAGTCTCTCCAGTAATGAGTTGCGCATCGGAGTAGGACACTCGATCCACAGACTTCATGATCTGGTCTGTTGTTTTAGGCTCTCTTTCGCTTCCCATAATAAGGTCAACGTACCTGGATCCAAGCTCAGCAGTGCAAAACTTGTCCCAGTTTATCTTTTTTCCTCCAATGTTGACAAGTCCTGTCGATTTTTCATTTTCGTCATTGACGACTGCGTAATCTTTGAGCGTAATACTAAGAGCCTGAGATCTGTAATTTTTATTAATTAGATCTGCCTCTTTCTTGAGAAGCTCAACTGTCTTTATGAGTGGATTTCCATTAGAGACTTCGCTCATCCGTTCCTCGTGAGTGTGTAGACAGTTGACATATCGTTAGGAATGTTAACAAGAGTCCCCGGTGGGAGCTGGAGACACCAGCCGATCCCAGAGGTCGCAGCAAGAACCCACCACAGAGAGGCGTCACCTAAGTGTTTGTAGGCGATCTGGTCGAGGCGTTCAGACTCTTTGAGCATGTACTGTGTGCACTGTAGTTGTCCGGATTTCACAGCCTGGTAAATGGAATTTGCAGCTTCTGGAGTAGCCAATCCGCGTCCTGTAAGCGAGGGTATTGTAAATGCGTACCTAGAGAATGCCAACTTTCACCTCACTTAACCTTCTTATTAGCTGCAGTGAAACTAGCTCGAGCTGAAACTTCTTTGCCCAGCGGGTCTCCAGAAAAATCGTTCATCACTCTACCCACGTTGTAGACAGGCGCTCTATTGAATCCGTCGGCGTCGAGACCGGGCGGGATGTCGTGGATCGGACTAAACTTAAGTGTAACCTTGCAACCCATGGGAGCTCTTGATCCAAAGTCAGTCTCCCATGCAAAATCCCATCCAAAGCTCATGTTCTCTATTACGCCTGCGAGTCCACGACCCATGTTCTTTTCAAACCCTGCTATGACTTCGTTCTTCTTAAAGAAGAGGTTATCAAAGGACGTGAAGAAGGCGGCTGTGGGGTTTGTGAGAACATCAAGCGCCTGACGGACTGCCTCCTCTGTGCTCGCGAAGCTTCCTAAGTTGTTACTGTTGTTTAGGCTGGATTGCAGAAAATCAAGACCGGCTGCCACAGGATTTGAGAGAGCGAAAAGAGTCTGCATAAAACCTTGTGAATCAAACGAAAATCCGCCGCGAGGTATCCAAACTTTTTGGCCCTGCAGGTCGCCCTCGATGATCCTGATCTGATAGAGATCTTTTCCTTCTCTAAGTGCGTTTCCTCCCGACTCCCTAAGGCTGCTTCCATTTGTTGTGATCTTTCTCGTAAGAACACCCTTTAGCGGCTGATAGAAGATGATCTTCTCACCTGTGCCGTCAGGCTTTGTATCCCAGCCTGACGTCACAGGAAGAATTGTGACAACAGACTCTCCAATGTTTCCAAGAATCTCAGAGTCAGGACCTTCGCTTAGACTTTGGTTTAAGTTGTAACCGCCGAGTGCAAAGTCTCCCGCGACAGGCGACTTATAGACTTGTGGATCTAGAAGCCTGTTTCTAACGGTGCTCAGGATAAACGGGTTTATGTAGCCGCGGCCGTCTACAGGATCAAGCAGTGCCAAAGCATCGTACGCTGCAGCTTCAGCAATCGGAACGGTCATTGCAGCAGCTGTAGCGGACCCGCCTGTAAGTTTGCTAGCATTTATTGAAAGAAACTGTGAAATTGCAACTGCCGGGCTTGCAGTAGCTGCCAAAAAGACATAGTACAGCACATCTGAGATTATATCAGAAGCCTTGTTTAGAACGCCGGCCACCGTTGCACCAACGTTTCCGGCAGTGTCGGCCTCTGGCGGCTTAAAGGTCAATTTAACGTCAAAATTCTTTCGAGACCCAAGACCAAACAACCTCGCCGCTGCAAGCTTAGAGTAGTTTGACTTTACAAGGTCTCCGATTCGTATTCTAACGACAGGAGTAGATCCATAGACCTGGCTGAAGGGTGCTTCGAACTCGTAGTCGAACAGCTTGTTCTTCCCTTTGATCTTCTCGCCTCTTGTATACTGCGGGTACATAAGCGTTGTAAGTTTGTTAATCTTGTACCACATCTCATCAAAGTCTTCCTTGTTGGTTGCTACAATGCTGAAAGTTAATGAAATGTTGCGGGAAGTTCCGCTGTAAGAATAGACGGGATCTGCTCTGCCATAGCTCTTGGTAGATGTGTAAGCTGCACTAAATCCATCAGTTACTGTCTCAATAAACGCGTGGAACGCGATGATCTCGTTAGTTCGAAGGTCCTGGATGTAGAAAGGAATGTACTCAGCTTCGAGCTTGTTCTCTATCATGCCCACCAAAGCGCTGGGAAGTCTGGCTGGTCCAGCAGCATCTAGCATTGGATCTACAATTGTCTTATCAGCAAGCGTAGTTCCGAGCATTGCTCTAGCTGGATTTGCACCGTAGATAGTATTTCCAAGCTTAGGACCGGCCATAATGGATGAAGCAGGCAGAAGAAAGATGCTTGGAAGAGAGTTTCCTCTCCAAGAGCCAGCATTCGGGCTGTTACCTTTTGAATCTCTTGTCCGCGAGAGCCTGTTCATAGGCGTCTCCTCGACATTGTCGAGGGGGATGGGACCAAATGGCAGTGATCCGTTTGATCCTCGTGTACTAACAAGCTGCGAATAGCCGATCGTAATCATTCCAGACATGAATCTAATTGCTCTAAGCGATCCAATTTCAACTACTGTCTTGGCAAAATTCGATCCAGAAGCGCTCGAGGAAGTAGCTGTGCGCTTTACCCGAGTGTAGGCATAAATGGCTGACTTTGCAATGGAAATCCAGAAAGAAGGTGACTCTCGTAGAAGGCGACTCGAGACTGCTTCAGCAAGCTGACCATCACCAAAAGTTTGAGATGCTGAAGCTGCTAGAACATCTACAGCACGGGCGGGAGGCTTGATGCCAAAAAGGTTCTCAAATGCAGAAGAGAAGCACTCTTCAAAAGTGTATGGTGAAGTATTCGGAAATATTGATCTAAAATGAGCGAGCTCAAGTGCTGTGTAGTCTTCTTTGGCAGAGTACCCGAGCTTGTAGGGCCCAATTCCGAGAGACTGTCGCTTGTTAAACTCAAGAGTATCAATAGACTCTGAATAGATCTGCCTGACAAGCTTTGAAAGTATTATAATAGAAGCAGCTGCAAGCCTGACTGCTGATTCAAGATTGTCAGATGCAACTTGAGGAGATCCCGTGCTAGTGGAGAATGTCTGATCTGCAGGAGTTGTGGGAGTAAAATTGCTGCCGTAAGACTTTGAGTACCGAGAGTTGGGATCCTCTGGAATAAAGTCTCCGCGACCTCCCCTAAAAGAGGTACCGTCTTCAAAAGCGGGCGCACCAAACGCAGACAAAGCTCTAAGAAGCTGCTCTGATATAGAGGTATCAAAATTGGCTGCAGCTATCGCGTCAGACTGTGCTGAATTTGCCTCTGGTGAATCCGGGTCGACGGATCTGCCAGGATCGTCAGATGCATCGCGATGAGCCGATTTTAGAATGAGACTTACACCGATGTTTTTAAGATCTTCAAAAACTGACGTATCTGAGTCGAGGCCGTCCTGCTTCTTCCAGTCGCCAAGCTTTCTCTGAGTTCGAAACTTGTTCTTGGTGTCAACTTCGTCAGATCTACCGTAGGTGGCAAACTTATCGTCTGCATTGTAAGAATTTTCTCTCGTGTAAGCATCTTCAGCATAAACTTGAGCAGTGCTGCGAGAGCCCGGATCTGTAGAAGTCTGCTTCAGGACATTGTTTCCGCTAGGTCCTTCTCCAGCTGTCTTGTCAACAATGTCTGAGAGTCGCTTCGGACCTGACTCGAAGTATCCGCTGTTAGAATAACTTGAAAGTTGTCTATTGGATGCAGGCGGTGCAAAAACACTGTTCGCGCCCTGAACGTCTGCACCCTCGAGGTGCTGTCCTCTCACTGGTCTTGGAGCTATCTTTGTGCCACGACTCAGAGAGAATTCATTTTCAGAAGTAACAAATGATGCATAATCTCCAGAGATGCTCGGGCCGCCACCTGGTCTGAGAAGTGGAATCCCTGTGTTGGGATCGACACCGAGGTCGTCACCCTCAGCGAGAGCTGCAGGATCTGGAGGAGTCGGAGCAGATGATGCAGGATCTGAGTAGACTGAGATCGAAGTCTCACTTCTTCCTGCAGACCTTAAGAAGTCACGAAGGGTCTGCCTTGTCATTAGGCTGCTCACTCCTGTTGATACGTAGGTCAGAGACCCAAGTCTTGGTCGCACTATCCAGAAACTGGTCGTCTCTCTTCATTGACGTGATAATGGTAGATAGTCCGTCAACCTCGTCGTCCAGGAGGTCTACAAGCTGCTTCAGGTGATTGACATTGTCCATTGTATCCCTTTTTTCTATGCTATTGGTCTTTCTGTGGTGACAACTGTCATTCCAGACGGGAATCCTGTAGCCTCAACATCAGCTACGGGCAATCCTGATTGATCAAATCTAACATTTACATTCAAAGTTCCATTGACAGATGCCACTGCTGCCTCCGGCTCTGCAGAGGTTGCAGCTGCAGTAGAGCCCGCGCCGGCGCCAGCCGGTCCAGGAACAGGAGGCGGGGGCACTGCAGCCGCTGGGAGCGCAACGGGCGCTGCAGGCTGGCCCGGAACAGGAGGCACAACAGGTGTATTCTGGGAGGGCGGAGCAGCTACGGGCTGGGTAGCTCCGGCGGGCGTTCCTCCCGCAGGCTTTGCAGGCGGCGACAATGTGCTAGAAGAACCCTTTACAAAAGCACCAACTGCCTCTAGCGACTGCTGAAAATAGGGGACAACAAACTGCTTTATGAGCTCAGGCATCTTTTCATTGAAGCTCTTCAGTGAAGAAGTCGTTCCGTCGAGCGTCTCCTTGTAAAGCTGCTGCTGTGCCTTGTTTGCTTCAGCAATTGCAGATACGATTAAGGCATTTGATTGTGCAACTGTCTCTGCAGTTGTCCGAGAGACCGTCAAGGCAGCGAGCTGGTCAGCTTGAGCCTGCTTAATTGCTTCTGCAGTCCGCTTAGATCCGTCATCAGCCATTCGGGCTGCCCGAGCTGCAAGAGTCTCAGGATCCATTTTCTTCGAAGACTCATCAATCTTCGTGAAGGCTTCGTCGTACGATGTAATGGTACCTGTCAAGTATCTCTTTGTCTCTTCAACTGAAGTTCCAAGAGTTCTGCTGAGAGCTCGAAGCTGAGACTGACTCATGTTCTCTACGTCAA
>JACCDO011461091.1_pt1 | contig 23107 bp, 23 predicted proteins | sample 7446101 | NCBI WGS metagenome assembly JACCDO01 (sample SAMN15323440, study PRJNA562643) | freshwater metagenome | isolation source: river surface water | place: USA:Blue River Watershed | collected 2017-08-16
ATATCGACCATGTCCTGTGTCAGCGACAGGCGCTGGCCATCGGCAATCAGCAATTGCTGTTCGATCAGGTCAATCCCCGTCACGGCTTCGGTCACCGGGTGTTCCACCTGGATCCGCGCATTCATTTCCAGAAAATAGAAATCAAAGCTGTGGGCATCGACCAGAAACTCAACCGTCCCGGCGCCGCGATAGTGCAAATGTTCAGCCAGCTTGACCGCTGCGGCCTCAATGGCGGCGCGACGATCATCGGGCAGGCACGGGGCGGGGGCCTCTTCGACCAGTTTTTGGAAGCGGCGCTGGATGGAACAATCGCGCGTCCCCAAATGGATGGCGCGTGTCCCATCGCCCAGGATCTGCACCTCAACATGGCGCCCGGCGGCGATGAAGCGTTCCACATAGATGCGCGGATCGCCAAAGGCGGCCTGCGCCTCGGCCATGGCCATATCAATCGCCGCGTCCAGATCTTCGGCGCGCTCAACGCGCTTCATGCCCTTGCCGCCGCCCCCCGACACCGCCTTGAGCAGCGCCGGAAAGCCCGTTGTCGCGGCCATGGCCGCGGCCGCGGCCTTGTCGGCGGCTTCCCCGCCGGGCACGACCGGCAGCCCCGCCTCAACCCCCACTTTGCGGGCCATCAGCTTATTGCCCATCGCCTCCAGACTGGCGACATCCGGCCCGACAAAGCGGATGCCGGCCTTGGCCGCGGCGCGGGCGAAATCGGCATTTTCGGACAAAAAGCCATAGCCGGGATGAATGGCATCGGCCCGCGCGGCCTGGGCCGCCGCAATCACCGCATCGACCGACAGATAAGAGGATGCCGACGTGGCCGGGCCAACGCAGACAACCTCATCCGCCTCTTGGGCGGGCCAGCTGTGCAGATCGGCTTCGGATGCGCCCAAAATCGTCGTCATCCCCAGCCGCCGGGCGGTCCGCAGGATGCGCAGCGCAATTTCGCCCCGATTGGCGATGAACAGGCGACGGATCATCGCTTAGGCCGTCTTGATGTGCATCAGAATGGCGCCGCCATCGACCATGGTTGCATTGTCGATGCAGATCGCCGCGACCGTGCCGGTGCAGCCGGCATGAACGGGGTTCATCAGCTTCATCGTTTCCACAATGCCGACCACGCTGTCGGGCACGACCCGGTCACCAATGGCGACAAAGGGCGGCGCGCCGGGTTGGGGCGCGTGGTAGAATGTGCCGGGCAGCGGTGCCGGCACGGCGGCATGGCCATCGGGCACGTCTGCAGCGGCGGCGGCGGCGGCGGCGATAGCCGGCGCGGCGGCCACCGATGCGATCGGCGCAGACGCCGCGGCCTCATCCAGCGACCATTGCTGCGTCCAGCCGGACCCCCGTTCCACACGCAGGCGAAAACGGCTGGTTTTCAGGTCCAGCCGATCAAATTGCGACCCTTCGAGGATGGCCGCGATCTCGTTGACGTCGTCGGGCGTCAGGGGCAGGTCGGTGCTCATCGGGCCAGCAGCTCCCGCGCCTTGGCGATAATGGCATCGGCAAAGGCGTCGTCGTTAAAATGGGCGTCAATCGCCTGAAAGCCGACATGATCGGGCATGACGGACCGGGCATAATCCGCAAAGGGCGGCGGTATGCTGGGGTCGTGAATATGCCCATAGGGGCTGTCATGGTTTGAAAAGCCGTGCAGCGGGACAAAAAAGCTGATCGGGCCCTGCGCGGTGCGGAACATCTCTGCCAGATGATCGGCCAGCGGCTTAAGATCATCCAGCGTGGTGCGCACCGCCGTCAACGCGGGGTTGTGCATATGGTAAACCTTGCCCGGGAACTGGGCCTGCGCCGCCTCAATCGGCCCGGCAATGATGAAATCGGCATTGCCCGGTGCAAAAATGGCGGGGATCTGCCGGGCAAGCGCGGCCTTGCCACGATCTGGCCCGGAATTGGCAAGGCCGCCATGGATATGATCCAGAATTTCAGTCAGCGAAAGGTCCAGCACCAGCGCAACGTCGCGATCGGCGGCAATGCCATCCAGCGTTGGTCCGCCCGCGCCTGAACTGTGAAATACCATAACCTCGCAGCCATCGCGTTCCAGATGTTCGCGGATCCGGCGGACCGATTTTTCGGTGGTGCCCAAAGTCGTCATCAGCACCAGCGGTTTTTGCGCCGCGACATGCGGGGCATAGCCCCTGGCCATGCCGGCCACCGCCAGCGCTGCATTTTTGAAAACCTCTGCGCTGATTGAATTGATCCCCGAAATATCGGTGACCGCGTTCATGATCGCAATGTCTTTCACGCCCAGATAGGGCTGGGTAAAGCCCGACGCCATGGTGGAAACGATCAATTTGGGCAGGCCATAAGGCAGCGCCTGCATCACCGTGCCGGCAAGCCCCGTGCCCATGGATCCGCCCAGCGACAGCACGCCAGACAGGCCAATCTCGGCATGGATGCGCAGGGCGCAGGCAACGGCGCCTTGCGTCATTACCGCCTGACATTTGCCCTCATGGCCCAGCGCCCGGACCGCGTCGATCGTGTGGCCGGCGGCGGCCGCCACATCCTCTGGTGAAATCTCAGCACCGCCCATGGTCCGCCGGACGCTGGGGTCCAGATGGATGACGGCGCACCCCGCCTGTTCCAATATACCGCGGATATAGGCGGCTTCTTCCTGTTTGGTGTCTTGCGTTACGATCAACAGCACATGCGGCTTGGTCATCGTTGTGGGTCCTCTCCGGTCACATGGCGGAAATCTTTCACAACCACGGGTTCTTGCCTATTGATTTCCAAACTTCTAGTTCCACTAAGTGAAAAGGTGGATCCATGATTGAACGTAAGGTCAAGTCAATCCGGGCGCTGGAACGCGGTTTGGACGTCTTATGGGAGGTGCAGCGCAGCGGGGGAATCAGCCTGCATGAACTGCATTTGCGGCTGGGACTGGCCAAGGCGACGTTGCTGCGGCTGCTCGTCACTTTGGCGTCGCGCGGCCTGATTTGGCAGCGTTTGGCCGATGGCGCCTATCTGCCGACGACCATCGATGGGCCGCGCCGCCGCCCCGATGTGGCAGAGCGGCTGGCCGAAATTGCCTCGCCCTTGCTGGTGGAGTTGAGCGAACGGGTGGTCTGGCCCTCTATCCTCGCTGTGCCGCGCATGGATCATCTGGAAATTATTGAAACAAACAGCCGTCTTGCGCGCTTTGACGCGGCGGTTCTTGGCCCGGTGGGCGTGAAACTCAGCTATATCCACACCGCCACGGGGCGGGCCTATCTGGCGGCGTGCAATGCGCAGGAACGGGCGGCGATCATCGCCCGGGTTCAGCCCGCCCAGCCCAGCGAGGACGAGCTGGATCTGCTCGATACGATCATCGCGGAAACCCGCACGCGCGGCTATTCCACGCGGGAACCGCATCATCCCTGGCCCGATCGCAATCGGCAAACCGTTCTGCGCGATGGAAAATCCTCCATTGGCGTGCCTATCATGGTTGCCGGGCAGGCCGTCGCGGCCATCAACGTCACCTGGCCATCGCGGCGTGTTTCGGTGGATGAGGTGGTGCGCCGACATTTTGCGACCGTTCAGTCGATCGCGGATCGTATGGGCCAGGCGCTCGACGCAATGTAAACCCGTTTCATTAAATGAAATGATCAGGTCTTGTCTTGCCGGTTCCAAGAGCGCACCCCTTGGACCTGCGGAGAGGAATGCTGATGAAACGCTGGATATTGAAGGCCGGGGCAAGGTCGCTGGACGATCTGCATCTGACCGAGGCGGATATCCCCCAGCCCCAGCCGGGCGAGGTTTTGGTGCGCGTGCGCGCCTGTTCGCTCAATTATCGCGACCAGCTGATCCCCCAGGGCAAATATATGGGCGGCACGATCGCGCAGGATATTGTGCCCCTGTCCGATGGCGCAGGGGATGTCGTGGCGCTGGGCGCTGGCGTCACCCGCTTTGCGGTTGGCGATCGCGTCGCCGGTACATTTTTCCAGAATTGGGTGGATGGCCCGCCCCATCCGCAGGGCGGCCCGGCGCTGGGCGCGCCGCCGGCCCCGGGCATGCTGGCCGATTATGTCTGCCTGCCCGAAGCGGGGCTGGTCCCCATCGCCCAAACGCTGAGCTTTGAAGAGGCGGCGACCCTGCCCTGCGCGGGCGTCACTGCGTGGAACGCGCTGATGGAAGGGCCACGCCCCACCTTGGCGGGGGAAACGGTGCTGGTGCTGGGCACGGGCGGCGTATCCCTGCTGGCGCTTCAGATTGCCAAGGCGGCCGGAGCGACGGTGATTGCCACATCCTCGTCCGATGCCAAGCTGGCCCGCGTCCGGGACTTGGGCGCAGATATCGGCATCAACTACACCACCACGCCCCATTGGGGGGCAGAGGCGGTCCGGTGCACCGACGGGCGCGGCATTGACCATGTGGTCGAAGTGGGCGGTGCCGGCACATTGGCCCAATCCATTCAGGCGGTGGGCTTTGCCGGTGAAATCGCCCTGATTGGCGTCTTGACCCGTGAAGGGGATACCAGCCCCCACGCCCTGATGTTCAAGGGCGCCAGCCTGCGCGGCATTTTCGTGGGATCGCGCGGCATGGCGGAACGGCTGAACAGCTTTGTCGATGCCCATGGCATCAAACCCGTGATCGACCGGACCTTCCCGATGACAGAGGCCAAGGCGGCCTATGCCTATCAGGCATCGTCCAGTTTGTTCGGCAAGGTGGTCATCACGCTTTAGGGCGCGATGCACAAAGGGAGGGACGGATGACGAAGTTCGGATTTGGCCAGGACGTCGGACGCATCATCCAGACGGCCTATGTCGTGAAGGATATCCGGGCCGCGATCCACTGGTGGATTGACAGCGCCCAGACCGGTCCCTGGTTTCTGCTCGATCATTTTCTGGCCGATGATCATGTCTATCGCGGCCAAAAGTCGCAGGCGGATGTCGCCATCGCCATGGCCTTTGCCGGGTCGATGTGCATTGAATTGATCCAGCCGCTGGATGACAAGCCCTCGGTTTACAAGGAAGTGATTGATCAGCGCGGCTATGGCTTTCATCATCTTGGCCTTGCGGTGGCGGATGTTGATGCCGAAATCGCCCGCTATGCCGCCAAGGGCTATGATCTGGCCTTTCGTGCCGCTGTGCCGACGGGTGGTGCCGTCGCCTATCTCGACAATGGTGTGAATGACCCCGGTTTTCTGGAGCTGATCCCCGCGACACCGGGCATGGATGCCGCCTTTACCGCATTTTGGCGCGCGTCGTGCGACTGGTCGGGCGCGGACCCGATCCGCCCCTTTGCGGGTTAAGACAGACGAAGGATTTTTGAAGAGACGCGCTCGCCCGGCACGAAAATCATAAGGGCAAAGGGAGGATGATTGATGACCAAGACGCGGCGGTCCGGGGCTTATCAGGCTTTTCTGGTGGGCATTCTCAGCCTGAATTTCGGGATCCTCTTTTTTGACCGCAATGCGCTCAATTTCCTCATGCCCTTTGTGCAGCCGGATTTGCAGTTGAGTGACACGCAAGTCGGCATGTTGTCATCTGGGCTGTCCTTGACCTGGGCCATTGCCGGCTTTTTGGTGGGGCGGATTTCCGACAAGCTGGGGTCACGCAAGCCCGTCATCGTTGTCTCGACCATTGCCTTTTGCCTGTGTTCGATTGTGTCGGGCCTGGCCAGTTCGTTCCTGATGCTGCTCGGCGCGCGCCTGTTGATGGGCGCAGCCGAAGGCGGTGTCATGCCCGTCAGCCATTCGATCATCGCGGCTGAGGTGGATGATGATAAGCGCGGGCTCGCCATGGGTGTGGGCCAAAATCTGGGGTCCAACCTGCTGGGTTCTGCCGCCGCGCCGCTGGTGCTGGTGCCGGTTGCGATGGCCTATGGCTGGCGCGATGCCTTTTTTCTGGCCGCGCTGCCGGGTCTGATCAGCGCCGCGATCATCTGGTTCTTTGTCAAAGAGCCGCCGCGGGAGGTTTATGGCGCATCCGATGCACCGCGCGCCACGCTGAGCCAGGCCTTTGCCGACCGCAATGTGCAGCTGTGTGCGATCATTTCGGTGCTGCTGGTGTCGTACCTTGTCTGCTGCTGGGCCTTCATGCCGCTGTATCTGATGAATGACCGGGGCTTTGATGCGGATACGACCAAATGGCTGATGGCCACTTTGGGCATTTCGGCGGGCATTGGCAGCTTTGTCGTTTCGGCGCTGTCGGATCATATCGGGCGCAAGCCGGCGATTGTCGGCTTTTCGCTGCTGGGTGTGATCCTGCCGCTTGGCGCGATGTTCTTTACGGGCAGCAGCTGGGTGCTTGCCGCCATCTTCTTCTTTGGCTGGGCGCTGAACGGCGTCTTCCCGATCTTCATGGCAACCGTGCCTTCGGAATCGGTGGATCCGCGCCTGACGGCCTCGCTCACGGGCATTGTCATGGGCATTGGCGAAGTGCTGGGCGGCGTGCTCAGCCCCTTTGCCGCCGGCCTGTTGTCGGACAGCTTTGGCCGGTCCGCTGTCATGTGGATGATGCTTGGCCTGACGATCGCTGCGGCCCTTGTGGGCACAGGCCTTCGCGAAACTGCCCCCCGTATTCTTGCCCGTCGTGCGGCAGGAGCTGCTGCCACCGCCTAACCCGAAGGAGGATCCCATCATGGCCGCCATCGAAAACTTCGACACGCATGTTGTTGCCCGGCCAGACCGGCTGCGGTTTTGGAATGATGTGTCGTCCGATACCTTTGCCGGGTTGACGGTGGATTCTGGTGCTGAAGATTTCATGGCGCATATGGCCCGGTGGAAATTGGGCGACCTCACGCTGATCCGCCCTACATCGCCGCGCGCCCGTGTTTCCCGCTGGAAAGACGGGGCCAGCCAGCGCCCCGACCGGATCATCTTCCACCTTCAGCATCTTGGCCGATCGCTGAACGGCCAATGGCAGCGCGAGGCAGAGCTGCACGCCGGCGATTTCACCTTATGCTATGGCGCAGATCCCTATTTCACCGAATTGTCCGACCGCAATGAAATGCTGGTCGTGGAAATGTCGCGCGCGTCACTGGCCTCGCGCATTCCGGGCCTCGAAAATCATCTGTGCCAGACCATTTCGGGCGCAGCGCCGGGGTCGCGGCTGGTCCATGATTTCCTGCTGTCGCTGTGGAAACAGGGCGATCAAAGCGATGCTGATCCGGATTGGCAGGAAGGCATTGCGAATGTGTTTCTCGATCTGCTCGCCTTTGCGGTCAAAGGGGCTGGGGCCGGCTTTGTCATGCCCAAAGGCACCAAGGATCGCGTGCTCGCACTTGTCGAGGCAAGCCTGTTCGACCCGGACCTGAAAACCAGCATGATCGCGCGGGAACTTGGCATCTCGTTGCGCACGGTGCAGAATATCTTTGCAGCACTGGGGACAACGCCCAGCGCCTATATTGAGGAACAACGGCTGAAGCGCGCGGCGGACCGGCTGGCCTCATCGCCCACATCCAGCATCACCGAAATCGCCTTAGAGACGGGCTTTAATGACAGCGCCTATTTCACCAGGCGCTTTCGGCAACGATTTGCAACGACACCGCGCCGCTGGCGAGAGGAGAACGCCCAAGGCTTCGCGTGAGTCCTGTTGTGCTGCGCGTGAATGCAAGACGGTCCTGCACCCAGCGCGCATAAAAGATGAGTGTGTGAGGCCGGAACCAACCGGCGAGTTGAGGATGAAAGGGGAGTTGCCATGAATTTCAAGATCACGGCTATGGCCGGGGTTGCGATCTCTGCGATGATCGCCACGCCGGCATTTGCGCAGCAAGCGCAATCCGATGATGGCGGCATTGCCGAAATCGTCGTCACCGCGCAAAAGCGCGCTGAAAATGTTCAGGACGTGCCGATCGCGATCAGCGCGTTCACGGCCGAAGCGATGCAGGAACGCGGCGTGACCGACGTGTCCTCGCTGTCGAACCTTGCGCCGAACGTCACGCTGGACGCTGGCACGCCCTTTTCGGGGTCGGGTGCCGTGCTGGCCGCCTATATTCGGGGCATCGGCGCCAATGACTTTGCCTTCAACATCGATCCGGGTGTCGGCGTCTATCTTGACGGCGTCTATCTGGCCCGCTCCGTCGGTGCCAACCAGGAGCTTCCCGACGTTGAACGCGTCGAAGTCCTGAAGGGCCCGCAGGGCACGCTGTTCGGCCGCAACACCATCGGCGGCGCGATTTCGATCGTCACGCATACGCCGGGCGACAAGTTCCGCTTTGTCGGTGATGTGACGACGGGCAGCTACAAGCTGATGCAGGCGCGCGGCACGGTTGATATTCCGCTGTCCGAAGGTCTGTCGTCATCGGTTGCCTTCTCGATCAAGAACCGCAACGGCTATCTGAAGCGCATTCCTTTCCCGGGCGGCATCAACTTCAACAACCCGCCGGTCACCTCCTATAAGGCCGCTGGCTATGGCGGGATTGGCTATGGCACCGAAGGTGGCGAAAACACCTGGAATATGCGCGGCAAGCTGAACTGGGACAATGGCGGCCCGCTGAAGGCCACGCTGTCGGCCGACTATAGCAATGTCGACAATGAACAGATCGCCAATACCGTTATCAAGACCGTGCCGTTCGTCTTTGCCGGCACCTATAATTGCGCGTTGACTGCAACCGTTGATGACAGCTGCGGCGCCGGCCCGCCGGCCTTTGCCTTTATCGGCGGCATTGGCGGCCTGAACGGCCTTTATGACAATCCGTCGGTTTGGGGCGTCAATTCAGACGCCAACCCCAGCAACAACCGCGTCCCCTATGACGACCGGTTCCTGCCGCCGAACATCGACACCTCTTATGCCAATGGCAACAACTTCTCGAAGTTGAAGACCTATGGCGGTGCGTTGACCCTGTCTTACGACCTGTCGGACAGCGTGCAGCTGAAATCAATTTCGGCCTATCGCGAACTGCATTGGCTGGTCGGCATGGATCTGGACGGTTCGCCGCTCAACTTCCTGCACACCAGCTTCTCGATGAACCAGTGGCAGTTCAGCCAGGAATTGCAGCTGCTTGGCCAGGCGCTGGATGACAAGCTCAACTATGTGCTCGGTGCCTATTACTTCAAGGAAGCCGGGGACCTGCACGATTATGTGACCTTCGCCGAAGGCCTGTTGCAGGTGGACGGTCCCAATGATCTGGCGACCAAGAACTACGCGTTCTTTGGCCAGGCAGATTATAAGGTGAATGATCTGGTGTCGTTCACCCTGGGTGGTCGCTACACGCATGAAAACAAGACGTTCGAAGGCTTCCAGTCGGATGCCAACGGGCTGACCTACAAGATCCTGAACCAGATCGGCGTGCCGCCCTGTGCCAGCATCTCACCGACCATTTCGGATGCGTGCCGCCTTGCGGCGGGCTTCCCGAATGCCGGCCAGCCGCTGCGCTATTACATCGCCGGAACGCAGACAAAGACGTTCAGCAACTTCTCGCCCAAGGCGGGTATCCAGCTGCACCCGAATGATGATGTGATGGTCTATGGCTCGTGGTCACGCGGCTATAAGACGGGTGGCTGGACCACGCGTCTGTCGAACCCGCTGCCGACGGCACCGGACTTTGACGAAGAAAAGGCCCAGACCTTTGAATTGGGCGTGAAGTCGACGCTGCTGGATCGCAAGCTTCAGCTTAACGCCGCTGTCTTCCAGTCCAATTACAATGGCATTCAGCTGTACTTCCAGCAGGGCGTTTCGCCCACCATTCAGAACGCCGGCGATGCCCGCATCAAGGGCTTTGAAGTCGAAATGGTGGCGGCACCTGTCCGTGGTCTGACGATCAATGGTGCGATCGGCTATCTCGATGCCAAGTATAAGAGCGTTCTGGCTGGCGCGCAGGTGCCGGCGTCATCGGGTGTGTTCGGGGCCTATGGGGTGATCCCGGGCGCGACCCTGCCCAAGACGCCCAAGTGGAAGTTCAACATCAGCCCGCGCTATCAGGTTGAACTGGCCAATGGCAGCTCGGTCATTCTGCTTGCGGACTATACCCATTCCAGCAAGCTGAAGAACGATACCGAAGGCTATTTCCTGCTGGTGCGTCCGGCGACCGACATTCTGAATGCCAGCATTCAGTATAAGGCCGCCGAAAACTGGGCGCTGACCTTTGGCGGCACCAACCTGACCGATGAGCGCTATCTCGTCACCGGTCAGGCGCAGTTCGCCGGGGGCCAGGCCTATGGCACCTATAGCCGCCCGCGTGAGTGGTACGCGCGGTTGAACATCGACTTCTGATCCACACGGAAAGGGCGGGCGCCGCAAGGGGCCCGCCCTTTTCATCTCTGGCCAGTCAAAGATTGGCCCTGATTTATCTGGGACGCTCATCATGCCTGAAACCGCGCATTCCGAATTCTGGAAAGACATCAAGCCCGTTGAAAAGGTCTTCCGCGAAGGCGGCCTGCCCGAAGTCTATCATTCCAAAATCGCTGAAGGCGATGAACGTTATTGGGTGCCGATCAGCGAAACAGTGTCATCCAAACCTGTTTGGATCAGCCCGTCGAAGAATATGTGGGCGGATGTGCTGATGTCCAAATCTGCTGGGCTGGTGAACCGGCATTATCACCCCCACCCGATCTGGGCGTATACGATCAGCGGGAAATGGGCCTATCTGGAACATGACTGGACGGCGACCGCTGGCGATTTTGTCTATGAAACGCCGGGAGAGAGCCACACGCTCGTCTGCTATGAACATGAAGACCCGATGAAGGTCTTTTTCGTCGTGTCGGGCCCGCTGATGTGGCTGGACGATGCTGGCAACACCATCGGCCATTATGATGTGTTTGATTACATGCAGGCCGCGCGGGACCATTATGACAAGGTCGGCATTGGCGCCGATTATGTCGATACGCTGATCCGCTGACCTGCATCCCCCCTTGAGAGGATCTCTTCATGACCATGACCGCACCGCCGTCGGGTGCCTATAAAATTGTCGACGTTCCGGAACTTTACGGCAGCATCATCAAGGCGCGTGGCGTAGAGGGCAGCTATGTCGGCGCGTCCGAAGCCGAAAGCCCCTGGGTGCCCTTTGGCGACAACGCCGCCATTCGCCATCTGGCCTTTGACGTCAAAGAAAACATCTACGTCAACATTCTCTGGATCAAAGGCCCGGGCGTGATTGGCACGCACAAGCATCGCGGCAAAGTCTGGGCGATCGGGCTGGAAGGGTCCTTCCGCTATCTGGAATATGACTGGATTTGCCGGCCGGGCGATTTCATCACCGAAACGCCGGGCACGGCGCATACCCTTGTCACCGATGATCCGATGGGGATGAAGGCGCTGTTCCATATGCAGGGCGCCAATGAATTTTACGATGAACATGGCAACCATGTCGAAACGCTCGATGTGTGGTGGTTCATCAACCATTATGAAAGCCATTGCCGGGCGCATGGCATCAAGATCAACGAGGCGCTCTATCTATGAGTGGTGATCCCAAAGCTTTGGACCAGTTCGACATTCGCGGTCGCACCGCGCTGGTGACAGGCGCTGCATCGGGCCTGGGTCTGGCATATGCCGAGGCCATGGCAGAGGCAGGCGCCAAGGTGACGCTGGCGGATATTAATCTTGACGGTGCCGAGGCAGAGGCAGCCCGGCTGCGCAGCGAAGGCTATGAGGCGCGGGCCGCGCACGTCGATGTCAGCGATCTGGCTAGCGTCGCCAAGGCGTTTGATGATCATGTCGCGGCTTATGGTGGCCTCAACATCGCCTTTGCCAATGCGGGCATTGATGCCGGGGCCGGATTTTGGAATCCCGGCGGCTTTCGCAACCCTGAAGGCCAGATCGATCAATATGATCCCGCGGCCTGGAACCGGTCAATCGGGATCAACCTGACGGGCGTTTTCTACACCATTCGTGAAGCCGCCCGCTGCATGAAGGCCGGTGGTACGGGTGGCGTCATTATCGCGACCTCATCGAACGCGGCAGAGGTCAATGAACCGATTGTCGGCATTCCGTACATGCCGGCCAAGGCCGGGGTGAAGCACCTTGTGCGCCACGCCGCGCTGGAACTGGCAGAATTTGGCATTCGCGTGAACGCCATCGCGCCCGGCCCCTTTGTGACCAATATCGGGGGCGGCTGGCTGAAGAAAGATCCGGTGGCCCGCGAAGCCTGGGATAAGCTTGTCCCGGTTGGTCGGGTCGCGGAAACCTATCAGATCAAGCCGCTGGCGCTGCTCATGGCATCGGATGCCGGCAATTATATGACGGGCAGCCATGTCATGATTGATGGCGGCATGGCCCTGGGCGCCTTCAAATGACGCGCGGCCTGATCCGCACGGCCATGGGGGCGGCGGCGCTGCTGCTGGCGGCATCCGGTGCGGCGCAGGCCGGCCAGAAACTGCGATCCTATCAGGCGCCGCGCGCGCCGTAGGTCGTCTATGCCAAAGTGTGCGGATATTGCCATGGCCGCAATGTCGGCCCGATCCTTTTGGGTCGCAAATTGCCCGTCGAGATGATCACGATCGTGGTCCGCGAAGGCCGCAATGGCATGCCCGCCTTTCGCCCGACCGAAGTGACGGATGCTGAACTTGAAGCGCTGGCCAAGTGGATCTCCACCAGCGCCGCGCGCCCGGAGGAGCATGGGCAATGAGCGACCTTGAGTTGAACCGGCGTGGCCTGATTGGCGCGGGGTTGATCGGGGCGACAATGGTTGGGCTGGCCGCGTGCAATGGCAAGGCGACGCTGGCCCCGGGTGTGTCCAAGGCGGATTTTGCCGGCGCGATCAAGGCGATGCGCGGGGTTGTGGGGGATGAATGGGTCTGGGGTGATGCGGATGCCGTACGGCCCTGGTCCAAAACCTATGTTCCCGATCCCGACGGACAGCATGTCCCCGTGGGCGCGGTTGCGCCCCAGACGGTGGAAGAGGTGCAGGAAATCGTCCGGATCGCCAATACATATCGCCAACCGATCTGGCCTGTCTCCACCGGCAAGAATATGGGATATGGCATGGCGGCGCCCGCGACGCCCGGCCAGATTGTCCTTGATCTCAAGCGCATGAACCGCATTTTGGAAGTGGATGCGGATCTGGGCACCTGTCTGGTTGAGCCGGGTGTCACCTATCAGCAGCTGAAAGATTATCTCGACGAGAATAACATCCCGCTCTGGATTGATGTGCCGACCGTGGGGCCAATCGCGTCGCCGGTCGGCAATACGCTGGACCGCGGCGTTGGCTATACGCCCTATGGCGAACATTTCATGTTTCAATGCGGCATGGAGGTTGTTCTGCCGGATGGGCAGGTCATGCGGACCGGCATGGGCAGCATCAAGGGATCGACCGCCTGGCAGGCGTTTAAATGGGGCTATGGCCCCTATGTCGATGGCCTTTTTACGCAATCGAATTTCGGCATTGTGACCAAGATGGGCATGTGGCTGATGCCGCGGCCGCCGGTGTATAAGCCGTTCATGATCCGCCACGACAATATGGCCGATGTGCCGCGGATCATTGAAGCGATGCGGCCGCTGCGCGTGTCCAATCTGGTCGCCAATTGCAATTTGATGATGAGCGCGTCTTACCAGCTCGCCATGTTCAAGCGGCGCAGCGAGATTGTGCCCGATGGCCGCCCGCTGGATGACGCCTCTCTTAAAAAAGTGGCCAAGGCCAATGGGCTGGGCATGTGGAACACCTATTTCGCGCTGTACGGAACGGAGCAGACCGTGGCGGCGATTGAGCCGATTATCCGCGCGCAATTGACGGCAAGTGGCGGTGAGGTTCTGACCGAAAAGGAAATGGGGGATAATCCCTGGTTCCACCATCATGCCACGCTGATGCAGGGCGGCCTCAATCTGGATGAAGTTGGCCTGTTGCGCTGGCGCGGTGCGGGCGGGGGCCTGGCCTGGTTCGCCCCGGTGGCTGCCGCCAAGGGCCCGGAAGCCGAGGCGCAAACCGCATTGGCGCGCCAGATTCTCGACAAGCATGGCTTTGATTATACGGCTGCTTACGCGATTGGCTGGCGCGATCTGCACCACATTATCGCCCTGCTTTTTGACAAGAGTGACAAGGATCAGGAGAAAAAGGCAGACGCCTGTTACCGCGAACTTGTGTCGCGGTTTGGCGCCAAGGGCTGGGCCAGTTATCGCACCGGCGTCAATTCCATGGCGCTGGTCGCTGAACAATATGGTGAGGTCAATCGCGGCTTTAACAAGCTGTTGAAAGACGCGATCGACCCCAATGGCGTGATTGCGCCGGGCAAGTCTGGGATCATCTGATGCGCGCTGTCGTGATGCAGGGGCTGCATCAGCCGCTGACGGTTGAAACGGTTCCCGATCCAACACCCGCGGCTGGGGAGGTGGTCGTCAAAGTTGGCCGGTGCGGCATTTGCGGGTCCGATCTGCATATGACCGAAGATCCGGCCTATGGCATGGGCGCGGGCGATGTGCTGGGCCATGAATTTGCGGGCGAAGTCGTGGCTTTGGGCCGCGATGCGACGGGGCTGAACATCGGCGATCTTGTTTCGGTGATTCCGCTGCGCAGCTGTGGCCAATGTCCGTCCTGCCGCGCCGGAGAGGTGGCCTGGTGTGACAGTTTTGGCCTGCAAGGCGGGGGCTATGCCGATTATGCGCTGACCCGCCCCAACCAGTGTATCCGCCTGCCGCAATCGGTGTCGCTGGCCGATGGCGCGATTATCGAGCCGCTGGCCGTCGCCCTGCACGGCGTCAACATGTCGGGCCTGAAAACGGGCGACAAGGTGTTGATTCTGGGTGCCGGGCCCATTGGTCTGGCGGTTGCCTTTTGGGCGCGGCGCCGGGGGGCGGCGGATGTTGTCATTCAGGATCTTGCCGATTTTCAGGAAGCCCGCGCCCGTGACATGGGGGCCACCGGTTTTTGCGTCACGCCTGAAGATCCCATTGGCGGGGCAGAGCGGGCCTTGGGTGGCAAGGCGGACATTGTGTTTGAATGTGTGGGCGTGCCCGGGTTGATTGCGCAGGCGGTTGATCAGGTCCGCAATCGCGGCACGATTTGTCTGCTCGGCCTGTGCACAAAGCCCGATAGTTTCAACAGCTTTGCCATGTTGTCCAAAGAGGTTCGGCTGGTGACATCTGCCTTTTTCACACGGCAGGAATATGAAGCCGCACTGGATGCGCTGGAGGCCGGGGCCGCCGAACCGCGCGCGCTGGTGACTGACACGATTTCGCTGGATGACACGCCCACCCGTTTTGAGGCGCTGCGCACGCGCACGCATGAGTGCAAGGTGCTGATCGCACCGCAAGGGTGACAAAAAACGCGAGAGGGGGATTGGTATGAGCGCTGCATTTTCCGGACAAACGGTCCTCATCACCGGCGGCGCGACGGGCATTGGGCGGGCGACAGCCTTGGCCTTTGCCGAACAGGGCGCCAATGTTCTGATTGGTGATGTCGATGCGCGCGCCGAAGAAACCGCAGCGATGATCACATCTGCCGGCGGGCATGGGGTGTTCATGCGCGCCGATGTGCGCGACCCGGCGGCGATGACCGGGCTGGTCGATGCCTGTGTCGCACGCTTTGGCGGGCTCCATATGGCGTTCAACAATGCCGGGATCTTGCCCCCGCAACGCCCGCTGCATGAGGTGCCTGTCGATGAACTGAATCTCGCGATCGACGTTGATTTCAAGGGCGTTTATTTTGCGATGCAGGCCGAAATTCGGCATTTTCTGAACAATGGTGGTGGCGCCATCGTCAACACGGCCTCGGTCGGCGGGTTGATCGCGGATCCCAATATGTCGGCTTATGTCGCGTGCAAACATGCCGTTGTCGGGCTGACCAAGGCTGCGGCGGTGGAATATGCGCAACAGAATATTCGGGTGAATGCCATTGCCCCGGGCTTTGTCGTCACGCCGATGACGCAGCATTGGGCCGACAGCCCTGAATTTCAGGCGATGTTCTTTGCCCAGAATATTTCTGGCCGCGCCGCCCAGCCCGAAGAAATTGCGGGCACGGTGCTGCACCTGTGTTCACCGGCGGCCAGCTATATCAACGGCGCCACATTCACCATTGATGGCGGCCAAACCGCCCATTGAGGAGACGCCCGATGTTCCGTCTGATCGCTGTTGTGCTGGCCTTTCTGGCGGCCCCGGTTCTTGCCCAGACCAAGCCGCTGGAGGTGGAGGTTCTGCGCACCAGTGCGGGATCGCTTTATGCCAATATCGCGTTGATCAAGGGGGAGAAAAAGGCCGTCCTTGTCGATGCGCCTTTTACCATGGCGGATGCCCATCGGGTGGTCGGCATGATCCTGGACAGCGGGCGTGATCTGGAAACCGTGTTCATCACCCATGACCATCCGGATCATTATTTCGCAATGGAAGTGATCACCCAGGCCTTCCCAAATGCCCGGATTGTCGCCCATCCCCAGGTGGTGGCCGATATCTGGCGGTCGCTGCCCTTCAAGGTTAAGCGGTGGTCGCCGGGCTTGGGGGCCAATGGCCCGCGCATGCCCACCGCGCCGCTGCCGACACAGGGCAACACGCTGATGCTGGAAGGCCATGCGTTGCAGATCATCGGCCCCATGCAGGGGGATCATGCCAATGCAACCGCGCTTTGGGCGCCGGGCATCAAGGCGCTGTTCCCGGGGGATCTTGTCTATAATCAAATGTATCTTTGGTTTGGGGAACATGATCCCAAGGCGATTGCCGCCTGGGGCAAATCGCTGGAGACACTGGCTGCGCTTCAGCCCGATCTGGTGGTCGCCGGCCATGCCAAGCCGGGCCTTCCCGATGATATTTCCGGCATCCGCTTTAGCCAGCGTTATATTGCCGATTGGCCAAAGCTGGTCGCGGCATCGCGCGATTCCCAGGATTTGCGGGCGCGGATCCGGGCCGCCTATCCCGACGCCGTGGATGTGCTGGGGGATTTCCTGTTGGGCAATAGCAGCACCGTTGCCAAGGGCGAGGCGCCAGCCTGGCAGGAATAAGGGGGCTGGTCCGGGCTAGCCCGGTTCCCCCATGCGGATAAGATCGGCCAGCGCCTGTGTGACGGGCGCGGTCAGGCCCTTGGCAGCCGCGGCGGCAACGATGGCGCCATTAATCGCCTCAATCTCGGTCGTGCGACCGGCCAGACGATCCTGCAACATCGATGGCAGATGCGCCTTGTGGTGGGTCAGCGCAAAGTCGATCTTGTGACGCAGCCGGTCGCGGTTCATGCCCACGCCATGGGCCGCTGCAATGGCCGCCGTTTCATCCGCCACGGCATGGGCCAGGCGCCGGCCTTCTGCCCGGTCCAGATCCCCGACGGGGACGCGCAACAGCGTGGCGAGCGCGTTGAGTGCGCCATTAAACGCCGCCTTTTCCCAAATGGCGGCGGCCACATCGGCATCGAAATCGGCGTTCATGCGGGCCGTGTTGAGCAGGGCCACCGCCTGCTGGGCCGCGTCCTGCCCGGCCTGTGTCATGCTGCCAAGCCAGATATGCCCTTCGCCATGGACATCGACGTGATTGGGGGCGGTGAAATCGGCGGGCCAGTCCGTCACCCCCATTAACACCCGGTCTGCGCCGAAATGCGCGGCCAGTGCCTCGGCATTGCCCAGCCCATTTTGCAGCGTCAGGGCATAGGCCCCCGTCCTGGCCAGATGCGCAACCGACGCAATGGCGGCGGCTCTGTGCTGCGCCTTGGTCATCATCATGACCAGATCGGCGGGCCCTGTGACCTCGGCGGCAAGGGCGGCGGCAACGGGGGCGGTTTGCGCGCCGCGATCATCATGGATCGACACACCCGCCCCGGCGAGAACCGCCAGCCGGCCCTGATCGACATCGACCAGCGTCACGGCCGCCCCGGCCAGTGACAGCCGTGCCGCAAACAGGCAGCCCATGGCACCAGCGCCAACAATCACAATTTTCTGCATGGGGTCATCGCCTTTCGCTCCCCCGAACTATGAAGGCCCATCGCCACGGGTCAAGCGCCCTGATTTTCATCCTGTGGTCCGTCCTCCTTTTCCAGCGATGGCGCTGCGCCGGTCATTCTTTTGGGCTGGCCCAAGGCCTGTCTTTGGGGCAGAGTTTCGTGACGCGAGAAGGGGTTGAGGATGAAGCTGACCGATCTGATCGATGATCGCCCGGATGACGGCGTGTTTCGCGTGCATCGCGATATCTTCACCGATCCGCGTATTTTTGCCGCCGAGCTGAAACATATCTTTGAAGGCGGCTGGGTTTTTCTGGGGCTGGAGGCGCAGGCCGCCGGGCCGCATGATTTTTTCACGACCATGGTTGGCCGCGTGCCGGTGCTGGTGCAGCGCGATGGCGCGGGCGTGTTGCGCGCCTTTGTCAATTCCTGCCCGCACAAGGGCGCACGGCTGGCGCAGGTGCAATGCGGCCATGCCCGTCAGCATGTATGCCCCTATCACAGCTGGAGCTTTGACAGCGCAGGTCGCAACAAAGCGGTCAAATGGAAGGCCGCGGGCTGTTATGCCGAGGCGTTTCACACCGCCGGGCATGATCTGGCCCTCTTGCCCCGGTTTGAAAGCTATCGCGGCTTTGTATTCGGCAGTCTGGCCGCCGATGTGCCGTCGCTTGCGGACTATCTGGGCGAAGCGACCAAGCTTCTTGATCTGGTTGCAGACCAAAGCGCGGACGGGGTTGAACTCGTCCCCGGTCAGGTCAGCTTTACCTATCAGGCGAACTGGAAATTGCAGCTTGAAAACTGTTCCGACGCCTATCATTTCACCTCGGCGCACCCCTCCTATATCCGTGTGCTGGAACGCCGCCAGCAAGAAGCCAGCGCCGAAGTTGTCGCATCGGTTTGGGAAAACAGCGATTATTGGAAGGAAGAAACGCAAGGCGTTGGCGGCGGCAGTTTCAGCTTTGACAATGGCCATGTGCTCAACTGGGGCGTCTTTGGCGTCACGCCGGCGTTGCCCCTTTATGAAAGTGCCGCCGCACTTGCCGCGCGCTTTGGCACGGACAAGCGCGACTGGATGTTCAACATGCGCAATTTGACGATCTTTCCCAATTTGCAGATCGCCGAAAATGCCTCCAGCCAGCTGCGCATCATCAGGCCCATGGCCCCCGGCCTGACCGAGATGCGGACCTGGTGCATCGCGCCCAAGGGCGAAAGTGCCGCAGCCCGGCGGCAACGCATTCGTCAATATGAGGATTTCTTCAACCCGACCGGCATGGCGACCCCTGATGACACGGTGGCCTATGAAAATTGCCAAAAGGGCTTTGCCGGGACGGTAGACCCCTGGCTGCAAGGCTATGCGCGCGGCATGACCGCCTCTGTGGCCGGGGGCAACCGCTTTTCAGACAAGATCAATCTGCATCCCGCGCGCAGCGTATTGGCGGATTCGCAACTCTGCGATGAAACGCTTTACCACGCATATTACCGGGCCTGGGCGCAGCGCATGGCAGGGGTTGAGATCGCATGACCGAGGGGATGACCAAAGCCGCGGCGGAAGAGCTTTTATATCGCGAGGCCCTGTACCTCGACACGCAGCGCTTTGACGATTGGCTGGCGCTGTTTACTGAGGATGTTGAATTCTGGATGCCGGCCTGGCGCGATGAAGTGTCGACGACCGGTGATCCCGAACAGGAATTATCGCTGATCTATTACAAAGGGCGCCGCAATCTGGAAGATCGGGTGATGCGGCTAACCTCTGGCCTGTCGGTCGCGTCCACGCCGCTGCCGCGCGTTGTGCACCTTGTCACCAATGTGCTGGTTGTTGAGGCGCAGAGCGATCACGCGGTGATCAGCGCGGCGTTCAACACCCATCGCTTTGATGCGCGGATGAGCCGCGCGGACCAGTTTTTTGGCCGCTATGACTATCGCGTTGTCCGCCACGGCGACGCGTGGAAAATCGCGCGCAAAAAAATCACGCTGCTCAACGACATGATCCCGACGGTCGTGGACATTAATGTCCTGTGACCGTCACGTCTGGGCGGCGACTTCGGCGATCACGCGATTGACCTCATAACGATCGCCATTGCGCGACATGGGGGCCTGATCGGCAAAGGCGGCGCTGATTTCTTCAAATCGGGCCTGTGCCGCGCGCACGGCATGGGAATGGGTGACGATGTAGAATGTCCCGCCCAGCGCACCGTCAATCGCGGCGCGCGCAACTTCGGCAACGGGCATGCCGCGCGCCTGCACCTGGGCTTGCAGGGCGGCGGCCTGTGCGGCACGTGGCGACGCGGCAGCGCCCGGGGTGGATCCCAGCGCGGTGGCCGTCAGGCCCGGGCAGAGAATGCTGATCTTCACAGTGTCGGGCACCTCGGCCCGCAACACCTCTGCCAAACCCAAAAGGGCGTGTTTAGAGGCGGTGTAAATGGCAGCGCCCGCGTGCTGAAAGCCCAGGGCATGTTCGGATCCGGTGAAACAAATATGCCCGCCTTGCCCGGTGGCGATCATCTGGCGTGCAAAAACGGCCGCCGTGCTCCAGGCGCCGCGCACATTCACGGCCAGAATGCGGTCCACATCTTCTGGGGTGAATTTGGTAAAGCGCCCCGATTTCAAAAGGCCGGCATTGGCAAAAACCATGTCGCATCCGCCCATGACGGTGCTGGCCTGATCTGCCAGGGCCTCAACCTGGCCGTGATCAGCCACATCGCATGTCCAGACAGAGGCGGCCGGCCCCAGCGGGGCGGCGGCGCTGTGCAACGCGGCTGTGTCGACATCCGCCATCAGCACCTGCGCCCCCCGCGCGACCAAGTCTTCGGCGATGGCCCGCCCAATGCCCGAGGCTGCCCCTGTGATCACGGCCCGTTTGCCGCCCAGATCCTGTGCCATCATCCTCTCCCTTTTGGTCGGTGACCTTGGTCAACCGCCCTGCCCTTATCTGTGGCAAAAGGGTGCGGGTAAAGCGGTTACGCAAGGGGCGCCCGCCATGGCGCAGATCCTTGGGCGCGGATCGGGCGGACGGGCCCTGTGTCTGGCGGGGGTGGGGGATGCAGGCATTCAGCGACAGACGGGGGAAGGGGGAGTTGGCCGTGAATGCCTGCATCCGGGGATGTATCAGTCGGCCACAACCCGGCCCATTGGGAATTATCCGGAGGCGGCGGGAAAATGCAGGCTGCGTTGGCGGTCGCGGCTGTGGCAAATGCGCCAGCTTTGTTCCATGCCCAGACCCGCGGCAAAGGCGATGCGCAGCGCCTCGGCAAAGCTGGTCACGCCCAGTTTCACCATGACATTGGCGCGATAGACCTCAACCGTGCGCGCGCTGATGTTGAGATCATAGGCGATCGTCTTGTTCGGATAGCCGCAGGCCAGCCCATCCAGCACCTCGCGCTCCCGGCTGGTCAGCTTGGCGAGCTGCGTTTGCGCCCAGACTTCGCGGCCGAACAGGGCATCGCGCCCATCCAAAAGCGCAAAGCCTTCTGCCAGCGCTGCAAGGATCCGGTCCCGATCGACCGGCTTGGCCAGAAAATTGATTGCGCCAGCCTTCATCGCCTGCACCGACAGGTCCACATCACCATGCCCGGTCAGCAGGATGGTCGGGAAATCAAGGCCCACATCTTTCATCCGGTCCTGCACCTCGCGTCCGGTCATGCCGGGCATGCTCATATCCAGCAGAACACAGGCCGGTTGCGTGGCATCCGCCCCTTTCAGAAAGGCGGCGCCGTCCGACCAGCGCTGGACCCGATAGCCCGCGGTTCGCAACAGAAAATCAAGCGAACGGCGAACCGAGTCGTCATCATCAACAACGTGTACAAGGCCCTTGGGCGATGGTGCGTCACGCATTGCTGTCCTCCGCAATGGGTAAGGTAAAGTAAAATGCTGCCCCCCCGCCTGCGACCGGCGCGTGCCAAAGCCGTCCGCCATGGGCCTCCACAATGGTGCGGCAAATCGCCAGGCCCATGCCCATCCCGTCGGCCTTGCCTGTGATAAAGGCGTCAAAGATGGAATCTTCTTTGCCCGGCTCTATGCCCGGGCCATTATCTGCCACGCAAAAACAGATCATCTGGTCTTGCCGGGTGGCAGAGATGGAAATCTCTCCCCCTTGGGTGAGCGCCTCAAATCCGTTGCGGATCAGGTTCAACAGCACCTGCTGAATATGGATTTCATCGACCAGCACCAACGGCAGGTCCTGCGCCATGCGCAATGTGCATTTGATGTTGCGGGCCTTGGCCCCAACGGCGCCCAGATCGCGGGCGATGTCGGCCAGATGGCGCGGCGCGACCAATTGCCGTTCAAGCGTGCCGCGTGAGACGAATTCGCGCAACCGGTGGACGATTTCGCCCGCGCGCAGGGCCTCGCGCCCCGCTTCGTGCAACGCCTTTTCCAAATCCTTGGGAACATGGCCTTTTTGGCGCGACACCAGGGCAGAACAGCTCTGCACATAATTGGCGATGGCGGTCAGGGGCTGGTTGAGTTCATGCGCAAGCGCCGCGGCCAGTGTGCCGGCGGCCGAGATGCGCGACATGCGGATCAGTTCATTTTGCAGTTCATGAAGATGGGCATCCGCCTCTTCCTGCGCCGTCAGGTCGCGCAAAAAGCCCGTGAACACGCGGCGCCCCTCGCACACGGTGCCGCTGATGAACAAGGCATTGGGAAAGCGGGATCCATCCTTGCGCCGCGCCACGACCCGCCGGGCGCGCCCAAAGACCGGGTCTTCCCCTGCCCGGCGATACAGGGCGAGATGATGGCGATGAGAAAAGTCGATGCCCGTATCCATCAGCATATCGACGCTTTGGCCGACCACTTCGGCCGCCGTATAGCCGAACATGTCCTGCGCAATCCTGTTGAAGCTCAAGATCCGGCCGCGGGCATCAATCGTGATCACGGCTTCCGGCACCGTATCAACAACGGACCGCAAATAGGATTCCGTGGCCTGAAAGGCACGTCTTGGTGGGATTTTGGTGGCGATCTTTTGCATCAGTGCCCCCAATGCGATGTGGCTCCTTAGGACCTTTTGGCCCGACTCTGGAAAGAACCTCTCTCCTTTGGTGACAATATGAAGACCCATTTTGGGCGCGATTGTAAAAATACGCCGTAATCAGGTGAATCCTATTAATCTGAATTAGTTGTGCAGATGTGAGATGATCTTGGCGTCTGCTTTTGTTTTATTGATGAAAAATCATGATCTTATTTAAGATGATGGCAGACACACTTCATTTCATCATGTGCATGTCTGCGGATCCGTTGAATTACGGAGCGCGCGTGCCGCGCAGCAATGCCAGTCACATAGCGATCAAATGCAAAGGGACTCGCAATGTGCCACGCGCTTATCATTCATGACAACCGGATCATCAGCCATGCGATTCAGGCCTATCTGGAAGAGCTGGGCTTTACCTCGTTCGAT
>JACCDO010435437.1_pt1 | contig 23106 bp, 23 predicted proteins | sample 7446101 | NCBI WGS metagenome assembly JACCDO01 (sample SAMN15323440, study PRJNA562643) | freshwater metagenome | isolation source: river surface water | place: USA:Blue River Watershed | collected 2017-08-16
GGACCTGTATATCCTGTAGGACCTATTTCACCAGTTTCTCCTAATGGTCCTGTATAACCTGTAGGACCTGTAAAACCAATCGGACCTGTATATCCTGTAGGACCTGTAGGACCTGTAGGACCTGTATATCCTGTAGGACCAGTTTCTCCTGTAGGACCTGTAGGTCCTGTATATCCTGTAGGACCTATTTCACCAGTTTCTCCTGATGGTCCTGTATATCCTGTAGGACCTGTAAAACCAATCGGTCCTGTATATCCTGTAGGACCAGTTTCTCCTGTAGGACCAGTTTCTCCTGTAGGACCTGTAGGTCCTGTATATCCTGTAGGACCAGTAGGTCCTGTATATCCTGTATAACCTGTAGGTCCTGTAGGACCAGTTTCTCCCGTAGGACCTGTAGGTCCTGTATATCCTGTAGGACCAGTAGGTCCTGTATATCCTGTATAACCTGTAGGTCCTGTATATCCTGTATAACCTGTAGGTCCTGTATATCCTGTAGAACCAATTGGACCTGTATATCCTGTAGAACCAATTGGACCTGTATATCCTGTAGATCCTGTATATCCTGTAGGTCCTGTATATCCTGTATGTCCTGTATATCCTGTATGTCCTGTATATCCTGTATGTCCTGTATATCCTGTATGTCCTGTATATCCTGTATTACCTGTATGTCCTGTAGAACCAATTAGACCTGTATATCCTGTAGGTCCTGTATATCCTATAGGTCCTGTAGAACCAATTGGACCTGTATAACCTGTATATCCTGTAGAACCAATTGGACCTGTAGAACCTGTATATCCTGTAGAACCAATTGGACCTGTATATCCTGTATAACCTGTAGAACCAATTGGACCTGTATAACCTGTAGAACCAATTGGACCTGTAGAACCAGATCCTCCAGATCCTCCTGATCCTCCATACCCACCTATATATCTAGCAAATGTAATATATAATGGTTCTTTAATGACATTTAAAAAATTAATATCTAAATATATTTTATTAGTAATATTATCTATAGTCCAGTTTATTTCATTGTATACATAAATATTACCATTACCATCATATAAAACAGGATTGTAATAATTCGGAAAATATGGTTCTTTAACTAATAAACTTCCTAATGAATTAGAAATATCATTATATCTATAATCAAAAATAACATTAGATAACAATTCTTTATCTATTAATAACTCAAATGTATAATCTGAAATTTTTTTTAATTCTCTCATTTTATAAAATTGACATATTCCACTCGTACTAATTGTACCATCATTATAATTAGGAAAATCAGGAGGTATAACTATTTTATCATAATCATTCCATAATTCTTCTGGATAAATTGGATATCTAACTCTATAAAAAACATCAGTACCGGATGTCGGTACATTTAATAATATTGATTGGTATTCTTTTTCGATATAAATACCATTAGCTGAATACATTTTATTTATATATATATAAATTAAATGAAAATATCTAAACATTCGGCAAATATAATTGGTAAAAAATACAATATTGATTTTAATATTGTAGATCCTTTAGAATGGCATTATGGATTAAATGTAGAATTGGAACATGGATCTAAATTAGGATCCATTAGTAATATAACCAATAATAATATAGATTTGACTGCTAGGATAGCAATAGCTCATCTCATAGAATCTCCAGACTATTATCGTCGTTTATATAAAATGGAATCACAAATGGACCACTATTGGTCAACAAGAAATAAACCGAATATATTTATTACAGAGAAAAAATAAAATACAATACATCAATATATGACTATTTAATTTGCCGGAATGTCCTTCAGTTTTTCCCAAATTTCATCTACGTCCAATTGAGTTATTGGTGTCAGCTTCATTACTTCATAAACTGCCTTGATCTTTGGCATTCCAAGAGATCGATATGCCTCAAGTTCCGTAATGGACCTTCCAATCTTTGCAAGCATCTCATCAGGGAAGAATCGAACCTGATTTGTATTCATAACTGGAATCCTAATCAGTTCTCCATAGTTTGTATAAAACCAAGGAGGTCCAGCTGGGATTCTTCGCTGAGACGCCACAGATTGAGGAAGAATATTGGTATTCCCTCTTTGAGATTCAATCTGTGGAGGTCGAACTATTTGATGAGAACTCAGACTCGAATTTGATCCCTTTTCTCTATTTTGTTCAACTGCTTCAAGATATGAACTCCGTGCACTTGTTTCTGTTGTAGTCCGAGTAGGTTCAGACTTATTTTTTTCTAACTTCTCAATCTTTGCCTTAAGTAGACTCAATTGATTAGATAGCCTTTCGATTTCAGCATTGCTATCTGAATGAGAGGTATTCGAAGTTTCGCTATCAATTGATCTATTCTCAGCATTGATATTTTCTTCTTCAGAAGTCATATCTTCCCAAGATTCTGGTACTACTCTATTATTCGCAGGAACTTCAACAGAAGACTCAGCAGGAACTTCAACAGAAGACTCAGCAGGAACTTCAACAGAAGACTCAGCAGGAACTTCATCAGAAGACTCAGCAGGAACTTCAACAGAAGACTCAGCAGAAGACTCAACAGAAGACTCAGCAAGAGCTTCAACAGGAATTTCAACAGAAGACTCAGCCGGAACTTCAGCAGAAGACTCAGCCGGAACTTCAACAGAAGACTCAGCAGGAACTTCAGCAGAAGACTCAGCCGGAACTTCAGCAGAAGACTCAGCCGGAACTTCAGCAGAAGACTCAGCAAGAGCTTCAACAGGAATTTCAACAGAAGACTCAGCAGAAGACTCAGCAGGAACTTCAGCAGAAGACTCAGCAGGAGCTTCAACAGAAGACTCGGCCGGAACTTCAGCAGAAGACTCAGCGGGAGCTCTGTGTGCACATTGATAGAAATCCAAGGCTTCATTTACGATAGAATCCATTTCTTGGGAGTTTTCAGAAAGTTCTTCAAGGATCTCTGAAATCTTCACTCTACCCTGCCTATGAAGCATGATAGAAACCTCTTTTTTACGAATAAAGTCGCATGCTTCGTCGTAAATAGAAGGATCTACGAAATACAGAGTATTTTCCAAGTACACAAGCATATCAATACGTACCCGGTTGAGATAGCTATCAAGAGCTCTCCCAATAAAGCGCTTATACTCCTCCACGGACGTGTATGTTTCCATTCGTAAGCAGTGAAATGATGTTATTCTCTCCAGTTAATAGATTAAATAATAAATTTCAATTTTTTAATTAAAAATATATATTTAACTATAGAATATTAAAATGCATTGTGAGATATGTGGCAGATATTTATATATTATTCCTGGTTTTTTAGGATATAATACTACACATGATTGCATAATAGGTACGGATATTATCTTTATATATGATGAAGATAATGATTGTGTATATAAAGGCTTGCCATTGGAATTAGAAACTGAAGAAGGTAGATCCATACAAAATTTCTGTAAAAATTTTTTACAAAAAGAGTTACACTCAAAGAATAATAACTACTTATTAAGGGCTTTACGTAATCAAACTATAAATAGTATATCTAAAAATCTTGAATCCGGAATTTATATAGGAAATACTTAAATATATTTGAACGTAAAATAAAAGAATAATATAGTAAGAAATGGCATTTCCATATTGGTCAAAATCGTTAGCTAACCCAGTAACAATGTTTAATACTTTACAAAATCAAGACTTAGTAATAAGTCTTGATAGTTATAATAACTATATTTTAGAACGTAAGTATCCTGAAGATTATTTAAACTGCGATCATTTATCTAATCACTTTACTGAATATGAAAGAATTAAATGCCAATTTGGAACATATATGACTCCATATGATACATGGCTCTCTATTAAAAAAAATAAAGATTTTAAAGATATGACATTACTTGATCAAAGAGAATATATTTATTCGTTAACTAAAGAATGTAATACATTTAATGTGACATTTTGCTTATGGATTATTAATAAATTAGTCGGACCTAATGCAACTATACTAGATCCATCATCAGGATGGGGAGATAGACTAATAGCGGCAATAGCATCTAATGCAAAAATATATCACGGATTTGATCCTAATAAAAATTTACAAAAAGGCTATAAAAAAATAATAAAAACTTTAAATAAAGATACCATAATTTCAATAAAAGTTCTTCCATTTGAAGAATCCATTATTGAGCAGAATTTCTATGATATCGCATTAACTAGTCCTCCTTATTTCAATTTAGAAAAATACGGCAATGATTCAAATCAAAGTATCATTAAAAATCCACTATATGAAAATTGGTTGACCAACTTTTATTACATATATATAATGAAAATGATCAATTCTGTTAAATCTAAGGGATATATAGTAATATATATAGAAGATGTAACATCTGATGGAGTAAGATATAATATGAGAGATTATACAATTAAAACTGTTAATTCTAGTAATTTAGTTATCAACCATCAGCGCTTAGGGCTTAAAGTAGGTAAATCAATAAGATATGCATTAATTTGGCAAAAAAAATAGTAAATTAAAAATTACAATATATTTTTTACATACAATAATGTCTATTACAGAATTTAATTCGTTTACTAATTGGATAATTAATGAAAGTAAAACAAAAAAAATAGAAGACAATATTATAAAAATATGGAAGGTATTATTTGAACAAAATAAATCTCTATTAACTGAATATAAATTATATAATTTACCATGTAAAAATAATCCTAGTGTAATTTTAACAATGACATCATGTAAACGTCTTAATTTATTTCAACAAACTGTTAATTCTATAATTAACAATTGGACTGATTTACCTATGGTAGATCAATTTATAGTTATAGATGATAATTCATCGGTAGAAGATAGAGTAACAATGGTTGAAGACTACAAGTTTATTAAATTTATAATGAAATCACTGAATCAAAAAGGGCATTTACAATCAATGAATCTAATATATGATATTCTCAAAAAAGAAATTCCAACATATTGGATACATATTGAAGATGATTTTCTATTTTTTGTTTCAATGCCATATGTAACATTAGGAATACAAGGTTTATCTGAATTATATCATTTTAATGTAAGACAAATTATGTTTAATCGTAATTATGCGGAAACATTTGAACAAATTAATATGACCGGTCATATTCCATATTTGGATAATATGTATAGTTTTCATAATTATAAACCAGGTGGAAATCAGTGTCAATACTGGCCCCACTTTAGTTTTAGACCATCTATTATTGATGTCGAAGCAATTTTGAGTCTAGGAGATTTTACATCCGACCGTACCTTTTTTGAAAATGATTATGCTCAAAAATGGACAAAAAATGGAAATAAAACTGGATTTTTTAATACAATAACCAATATTCATATTGGCCGTATTTGCAATACTGAAGGAGAAAATGCTTATACATTAAATAATGTAGCACAATTTGATAATCAAAAAATAAATAAAGATTTTAATATTAAGGTAATTAATTTAGCATCTAGAAAAGATAGATTATTTGATATAACTGATCAACTACAAAAAGAAAATTTATTGTTCGAAAGAATAGAAGCGGTAGATGGAAAACAGCTTACATTGACACATGAAATTCGAGAATTATTTAAAGGAAATGATTTTGGGTTTAAAAGAGGAGTAGTAGGATGTGCATTATCTCATTATTATTTATGGAAAAGGTTAATAAATTCTAAGGATAAATATTATGTAATTATTGAAGATGATGCTTTACTTACTAATAACTTTTCTCAAAAATTATCATATACAATTAATCAAATTTTAGAACATAATATTGATTTATTATTTGGAGGATATCATATGTCGGTAAAAGATAGAGAAAAATATAAAGATATATATGATATTAATTCAGATACTACTACTATAGAATTAATTAAATATCCATTATATATAGGAGGAACACATTGTTATATTATTACAAAAGAAGGGGCTTCAGCATTAATTGATTTTATATCAATTAATGGAATTAAACACGGTATAGATTATTTAATGGTAAAAGTGCAAAAAATTATTGATATTTACGAAACTATACCTCATATTGCATTTGCAGAATGGGTGACTGATGTGAAAAATTCTTTGGTAGACTCAGATATTCAATATGACAATCAACCTGTTCCATATAATTTAAATAATAAATATATTTTTATCGAAGGTCTAGATGAAATAGGTAATGACTGTTTCGTTGCTGATAAAAGTATAAATAAAGACGGATATAGAGATATAGCATCATCTATGAAAGAATGTATAGCATACAATACTATGGGTTTTTTTAAAAATAAATTAACAAAATTAGTTAAGTCTCCGTATTTTGGACCTAAAGATGGAATATATGTAAATGAAAATTATTATTTTAATGTTTTTAAAAAAAAAGGATAAAGATATTGGGTTGTGGAATAAATTCTGAACAAATATGTAAGGAATTTTTAATAATGAACGATGATAATCCAATTTATAAAAATTTAGAATTTGTATATGATGATGTTGATATAGATTATTTTGTTATAATAAGTTTTGCTAATGACGATGAATATTTTATTCCTGAAAAGACTATAATATTTCAAATGGAACCATATGTATATGATTTATCAAAAAATTGGGGAACTCATTCTTGGGATACAAAATGGGCTAATCCAGATGAAACAAAATTTTTACACATACGGAGACATCCTAAATATTTAAATGTTGCGCAATGGCAATTTCATATACCTAAAACAATTAATTCAGTTAGAAGAGATAAATTTATAGCAATAATTAGCGCCAAAATACAAGATACTGGTCATCGGAATAGAATTGATTTTATTAAATATGTAGAAGAACGAGGACATGATATTATTGACGTTTACGGATATCAAAACTATCACAATTTTAAAAACTATAAAGGTTCAATAACAGATAAAGGAATACAATCAGATTATAAGTATGTATTTTCTGTAGAAAATAATCAAGAATATGGATATATTACAGAAAAATTATGGGAATCTTTTATTAGTTGTTCATTGTGTTTTTATCAAGGTGCGCCAGATGCTGATAATTATATATATCCTGAATCATTTGTCGCAATTGATTCAACCAATAAAGAAGAAACATTGAGTCTTATGCTGGATGCAATAGAAAACAATCTATGGTCAAAAAGATTCTGTCATATATTAAATGCTAGAAATATGACAATAGAAAAATATGGATTTTTTCCAATAGTTTATGATATCATCAATGAAAAACAAAATTAATGAAAAACAAAATAGATTATCTTTAATACTAATATAAGATATGGAAATTAATAATAAGATAATTTATATTATTATAATTTTACTGGTCATGTTATTTTGGTATATAACAACAATACAAAAAGATTTATCTAGATACAAAAATATTATTGATTCATTTATATCTGAAAATACTAAAAAATCGTCATTAAAGAAAGTTAGATTTAATTTACCTCCTGAAAAAAACAAAATAGATTAATTCTATTCCTTAATAAATTTTTTAAATTTATTAAGTATATATTTTTCAAGCAAGTTATCATAGTCATACCATCTTCTTATTATCTTATTTAAATAAAACATTCTATTTTCATGATCAGATGGAATATATATTTTCATTTTAAATGGCTTCTCTGAAACTAATCTACATTCAGTTGTACTATCTGGAGCATATGCTTGTAATCTTATTTCTCCATCTAAATATTCAACAGGTACGTCACTAGTATATGGCAACCTAAATTTTAACATACTTGCTCTAGGATTTATTTTTAACACCCAATTCATTTGAAAGGACATATCATCAAATACAATATTAGTTGCATTTAAATCTTTATTAGCGATATCACTATTTCTTATATCTGAAATAAACAAAATATCTGAAAATTTTTTATATTTTAAACAATCTTCATCTGTAAAAAATTGATTAAAAATTTTAATATTTTCTTTTTTAAATAATTCCGAATTAAATAAATTAATATCGTATAAATGATATACTAAATTCATATGTTTAAAATTATCATAAAGATCATTAATATGATGACCAGCTGCTGCTCCTACATATATTACTAATGAATTATACCTCACATAATCTGTCAAAAAATCAACCTCAGATAGATATAATTTATATTGACCTTTGTGCTTTCTTTCCCTATAATTAGTTAATGCCGACTCTCTATAAACTAAATTAGTAGGTATATCATTTGCAAACCTTGGCATAGAATTTAATAAATAATAATTTGATTTAATATCAGATAATATTATTTCTCTATGTTCATCTTCCGTGACAATTTCTCCTTTATAAGCTTTCATTATTTCTATATTGAATATATTTTTTATCTTCTACTAATTCTATTATTGAATTATAATCAATAGTATCTTTTTTAGATCCTAAAATAATTCCTACTGAAATTGTATTATCTCTATTTCCAGTTTTATCAAGTAACATAGAAGGGAATTTTTTCTTATCTAATATATATACTGCTAATATAAAATCAGAATCAGATAGAAGATTAAGTCCTTTATTGAAACTCTTTTTAAATAATTTAGAATATTCTACTCCGTTGGTAAAATCATTTATGAAATAATTTTCAGTATCAGTCCAAACTGTAAAATTCATAGATACTAATAAATTTTTATCATTACGCTTAGCTCTATGTAAATCTTCTGTTATTACATTAACTGATTTTTCAAGAAAGATAGGTACATCAACTGGATTAGCTAAGTATGCTCCTTCATTCATTCTAAGACAAAATGCAGATCCAATAGATTTCTTTTCAATGTCAGGATATATACTACAGAATAAATCTGATTGATTGTTATACATAGATGCATAAATATCAATAACTGGCATTCTGAAAATCCTTTCTATTATGTCTGTTTTATTTTTTGGTCTAGTATATTGATGACCATGTGCTCCTAATGTTTCATATCTTAAGTATGGTAGTAATTCTATATCTGGAATTCCCCTCCATAATCTATTAGTAATTCCACAAGTATTATGTCCTTTTGGAATTCTTTTTAGAATATCAACTGCAATATTATTTCCGTATATAATAGTTTTGCTATTTTCATTTTCTACATTTATTTCAACATTAGAAAGAGGAATAGTTTGAATATAATTAGCGACTGTATTATATAAATCATCTAATCCAATACATTCATATGATCCAAACCAATACTTATACTTATATACCACAATATTAGATAAATCATTGTTTACTTTTTGTTCAATAAGGTATTTAATAATTTGGTCATTAATAGGATCATTAATATTTTCTTTATATAATTTAACTGGAAATACTGGATCTACATATAATCCTGATTTCCACGGCATTTGATATGTTGCATTAATACTTTTCATCATTAAATATCTTCCTAATATTACTCTTACTTTTTCATTACGTAGACCTGTTATATTACTCACTATTTCAATAATATATTGTTGAATTTGTAATCTAATAAGTTCTAAAATAATAGATGATTCTTTTTGTAGAAATGAACTAATATAATATTTATTAGTTTTATTCACAATAGTAAGATCTTCTAAAATAGGATGAATATTACCATTTAATAACTGGTAATTTGATATAATTCTAGGGGCAATTACTTTAAATATCGATGAATAATTTTCTTTCAATAGTTGTATATAGAATGGTTCGATGGTATTGTTATACTTAAATGTCCACCAAGGGACTCCCGCTTTCTTTGCTCCCGAGGCTAATCCAATAGCTCCTGTATATTCAAACCCAAAACATGATATAATTAGTAACAAGGCTTCTACATATATTAATTCAAGATTTTCAGAAATTAATTCTTTATCTTTAATTTTAGGAGGAAATTTTATAGGATTTCTATCAAGAGCAGTAAATGAAAATATAGTTCCAATATAACTAAAATATTTAGCTTTATAAATTAATTCAGTAAGAAAGCAACATAAATATTCTTCAAATGTAGGATATTTTATATAAGATTGCGTTTCTTGATTATTTCCATATGGTTCAGTATTAAACGGTGGAGGAGAATATGTAATAATGTCATACTTTCTATTTGTTTTAAAATCTTCCATTCCAATATGAATAAATCTAATATTACAGTCTGGATTCATTAATTCTAAATCCATCGATAGTAAGTCATGTCCATTAATAAGGTCATAATTAGGATCAATTCCATCATATATAATTACATTTTTTAATGACGCTGCAGCAATAGCTCTTTCTCCATAAGCAGCTATATCTAATATTTTATATGACTCTTTTTTGTTTAAATTCATTAATGCATAATATAAACTCTTAGATACTAATGAATAAGCTGGCCTAGCTTCTTGAATTTTTTCATATAGCAATTCCCTAGCATTTTCCATTGATATGTCTTTATTAGTGATCCATCTACTATGTAATTTAGGATTATTCCAATATTCATATTGGCTATATTTTTCTCCATATCCAGGAGTTTTAACTCTTGCTTTTTCAGAATAATAATCAATTACCTGATCATAGTTCCAATGATTATCCACAGAAGTAATTACAGTATCAGATAAATAAAATAAATCATTAAATAGAGGAATTTTATTTACTATTTTACCTTCTGGTATAGTCCATTTTTCTTTACGAACTATTGGTTCAATTTCAAATATCTTTTCTAAATTAATTTTAACATTAGAATTACCTAAATAATAATTACGATATGGAAAATCTGTAGATTTTAATAATACGTCAATATCCTCACATTTTTCTATTGATTTAGTATTTCTATCACTAGATCCAATTGTTTTATTACTATTTCTAGTTGCACTATTAAAGACATTTCTGTCAATAACATAATTAGAAATTTTTGTTTTTCCATAATTCATACTTTATTTAATATATATTTATTTTTTATTAATTATTCATTTTTTTATTCAATATAACAATACTTCCTTACTTTTTCTTATTCTTTTTTTCTTCTTCTGTTTCTAGTTTTTTGATATAATTTTTTATATAGTCTAATAATTCATATTTTGTATGAATAAATTTATCACATAAAACTCTTGGTAAAAATACTTTATTGTAACTATCTGAAATATATTTAGAAGACGGTATTATAATCATTTCAAATCCCCATTTTTCTAAAAAATTTATTCGGTCTTTTGGATTAAAAGGACCAGAACTATTAGTAAGAGCATTCCAGGCACTTATTACATCATATGAATATGTAAGATATTTGAGAAGTCCTCCTGTAATCAGTTGATCATATCTATCAAAATTTAAAAAATAAATAATTGCTCCATATTTTCCAATAACCACATTGCCAACAAATTCATGATTATAACATTGTAATAGACATGTATAAATATCTGCATCAGATGGTAATGGATCACAATTGGGTGTAGGATGAGTATGAAATATAAAATATGATGGTATAGAGGCATATTTTTTAACTAATTCATATGGAACTCCAGCTGCATAAGTTCCTGTAGAACCTAAAATAGACGAACGTTCCATACTGTGAACGTATAATGTTTTTTTATCAGGTTCTGCTCTAATAACTCCTATATGTTCAAAATTATCATTATTTACTAATGGCATTACCTTATCAAAAACTTTATCCCAATTAAATAAGAATTCTTTTCTAGCATTATATCTATCGTTAACATAATTTTGCCATTCAATAGAATTATTTCCTAAATCGTTCCATGAATTAAAATTATACCAGCTATGTATTTCCCCTTTCTTACTTTGTATAAATTTAGGTTCCTCAATTGTTTCTTTTTTTTTAATTCTATTTTTTATTATTTTTTTTTCTTTACTTCCTGTAAAAGTATGTTTCATTTTATCTATACTATAGTGAAAAAACGCATCATCTAGTGGAGAATAATTTGATTCATGTCCTCCAATAAAATTATTTTGTTTTTTATAATTTGGAATGTCATTTATCTTATCTTTAACAATTCTATCTTTTTTCTCAAAAAAGAATAAAAACATATAACTAATACATGCAACTATTATACATATTATAGAACTCAATAACTGCAATATATTATTCATTATTATTATATTAATAGTAAAATTTATTTCTTCCATAAATTTACTTTAGCATCTTTATCAGAACCCGAATCTATTACTTCATCAGTCAATTGTTTATTAGAATATTTTGTATATAACATTAGACCTAGATTAATTAAACCTACTAATAATATTATAACAATAGTAATAACAATCGCTTGATGAACTGATGAATCTTTTTTGGTTACACTTGTTAATGAATCGCTTATTGCCCTGTTCCAAGCAAGTGCAGCCGAAAAACTTAGCCCACCTGCGATTAATGATACTGGATTTATTAGCATAATATTATATATTGAGTATAGATATATAATATAGATTAAATATATGTGGCAATATTTAGCATTGTTGTTGGCAATCACTATAGGTTTATTAATAGTATTTAGTCTATGGCACATTAAAAATTTAATACCACTAGTCGATATATATTCTGTTATTCCATTAAAACGATACCTTCTAACTAAAGAATATAAAAATCTTAAAGCCGGAGATATAATTTATACTAGAAGTTCTATAACAACTGTTCAAGAAATGTTTGTCCCATATATCTATAAGCATATTGCTATTATTGTAGATTTTAATGATAAATTATATATTGCTGAAACAACAGGAAAGGGAATTATAGGAAGATCTAAAAATAAATTAATAGAACGTAATGGTGGAGTAGATATATATCCATTATGCGAAAGACTTAAAAATATTATTGGTCCGATATTTATATCAAAATTAAATAAACCACTAACACCGGAAAAAAATGATAAATTACAAGATACCGTTATAGATAAACATGGAGAATCATACCCTAATTTTATAAATTTATATACGTTATTTGTATTAGGTATTCCGGTACCTACTAATTTATATTGTCATACATTTGTATACGAATGTTTGATTAATATGGGAATATTAGATAATGTTCATAGATCAGCTAGAGAAATAGGTACATTACTTACTTCTCTATCAGAGTATGAATTAAATGATGGGTATTTATACGAAGATCCCAGACAATTGATATATGACAACGAATGTGATGAAGAATTATTTTAATTAAAACTAATATCTTTTTTTCAGAAAAAAGATATTTTCAGAAAAAAGAAAATGCCTTCACAACTAGTACTGATTATATATAATCAGTACCCCTAGCCTTAGGATCTAGGAATGGTGTTTACACTTTCTGAGTGGCACGTTTAAGGTAAACGGGCAAACCAGGGTTTCAGTACCCATACCTGCACTCAACGCAGGACTGACGGCTTTTCTTACGAGAGCGCCGAACTCGTTCCCCCTACACCTGGGGATAGGCATCTGCAAATCAAGCTAACAGGTAATGTCGAGCACGGGAGGATAGGGAACAATGGAATTCACCACTGCTATATGCTGCCACGACAATAGTACTGTCAACAAGACTTCAGATCCTATAGCCACTTACGAATCATTATCAATGTCTTCCGCAGTCAAATCAGTAGGAGGATTACCATCCTGCTGAAAAGTAGATGCGGGGAGACGATTGAAGCGAGGATTCGCCCTTGAGCCATCCCGTCGGCGCGACGCAACTGTACGCTGTGCTTCTAGCACAGCAATGTAGCTGCTTGTCAGTTCTTCTAGTTCTCCTACATCGAGTTCCAATGGAACTCGGTTTGGAGAGACAATGATGAACTTTTGCCACGGTGAGCATCGTTGGGCTTCATCCCTCATGAGAGCCAACCTGTTGATGAACCGGTCTTTATAGTCTGTACGGGGAGCCTCAGGGGCTCCATCACCCCTCGCGACAGAGTTATCGCGAGGAGGACGAGAACCAGGATAATTCCTGGGTCTCCCATTAGGACGATTGAAGACCTGTCCACTTGGAGGCTGAGCTTGCATGATTGCTGAATGAAATTCGTGTAGATGACTTGTACTAGGGTATTAAAAAAATTCAAATATTATTTACAATATTCCAATATATTATATATTATTGTCTGATTTATCGATAATTGTATTAATTCTTATTTTCTTCTGATGTATTAGTACCTTTTCTAAGGTAATATAGCTTTTTCCAGTAGTTAACATAATTATACCAAATGAATTACTAACACTCATTTGTAAATTTCCTATTCGTATATTCATTCTAGATATAGGATTACGTTTTATCTCTTTTAATAAGATATCTGCTATCTCATAGTCATTCATCTTAGGAGGATGAGGACATAAGGGAAATTTATTAATTGTATAGTTTTCTTTATTATCCTCTTTTTCGATATTAGTGTTAGAACTATATATTTTTTCTTGATTTATATCAGACATTTAAATTTATATGATTGAAGATCCTCAAATCAAATTTTTAATATTATACATAATATATAATATTATCACTTGAATCTACTATTATACCATTCTCTCCATAAGCATTCTGCAATGAATCCAATACACGTGTAACGCATTCTGATATGACGTCTATCTCCTGTTCACAGTAATCAATTTCTTCTTCATATACTCTTCCTAATTTATCAAAAATAAGTAATGCGTTAGATGCTTCTTCTTTGTTATCGGATATATAAGCAAAAAATTCAGTATCCTTATAAATAATTACCCATGCAATAGATTTACCATCAATCACATCTGGTTTATCACTACTTTTATATACCTGAGTTATAAAAGTAATTGATGGATAATTATCTAATACAAGTTCTTTTACTTTATCCATAGAAGAAAAAATACCAACGGCTCCATTAGAATATGATACGCCGTATAACATTATCTTATTATATCATAAACATGATATATACATTTAATTTACAAATTCAAGAATAATTTATTGTTAGTTATTATTGTTATAGTTCCATCTACATGTTTATTACTAAATGTAAATAATTTACTTCCACTGTCACATCTTGATAGTGTATAAATATCTTTATTCTTTTTAAGAATAAGACCATACATAGTCTTGAGTAATTTATTTATCATTTGAATTTTTTCATATTTAATTGTAATATTTAAATCTATTGCAATTAATTTTTCATTATCTATTATCGTTTGCCATATTTCTTTATCTATAAGTTCAAGAAGATCATCTCTATTCCTAGGTTTATTTCCTATAACTTTAATAATATTTGATACTATTATATGAGATAATGAAGTATATATCTTTTTTTCATTGTGAAGATCTGAATATTCTAATTTATTTTTATATTTAGAAGTATTACTAACTATCGATGAATATCTATCACTTTCTTTTTTAATAATAAAATCTATTGATTCTTGGATAGTTTCGTATTTTGTTATATCACATAGATTTTGGTAAATGGTCTGTATGTATATATTTTTATAAAACTTAACAAAAGTAGGAGTTATTTCTCCTGTATAATTAAAACATTTTCGCAATTTATATTTGTTATATGCTTGATATTCCCAATTTTCTATATCTTGTTGATTACTTATTTTATTAATAATAAGTTCAACATCTTCAGCTAATAGATCAGGAGAACTTGATATTTCTGTGTTCTGCTTTTCTTCAACTATCTTTCTTGCATCAGAATGTTCTGACGATAATGAATATTCTTCTTTATTCATTTGTTTGACATGTGCACCTGTTTCTTGTATTTGTTCAATAAATCTTGATATAAAATTATTTTTAGATAAATTAGTTACTGTCATATTTTCTAACCATATATAATAATAATCGGTCTCATAAAATTTTATAGATCCATTATCATCGTAAGCATATTGCAAATTAGAATCTTTCACATATTGTGACATATTTGTTCTTTTATTATATAAATATTTATGTAGTTCTTCTGATGTAGTAGGCAATTTAGCCATTTCTAGTTCCTGGAAATAGATATAATATTCTTTTGTTTTAATATTTCGTACTCTATATAACATTTGTCTACATGTTTCAACATCACACGATGAATTACAAAAGTACCCAAATACTACATCAAAATGTTCCAATTCATAACTGACTCCAGCTGAACACGTTGGAGTATATATTAATATATCTAGTTCCGACCAGTATTTATGCACATTATTAAAATATAATTGTTTTTCACTATATTTTAATTCACTGCTAAATATTTTAATCTTTTTGTTGGGATATAGTTCTTTTATAAGAACTTCACAAGTCTTTGCTTCGGTAATACTATTAGTTGGTATTACAATCTTTTTATCTTCTTTTAATTTACTACACAATTGCGATAACCATACGTTTTTATCTATAGTTACATAAAATTTATCATCTTTAGCTGTTTGCCATTTATTATAATGGTAATGTATAGGACCCTTTCTAAATTTAGAAAGTATATTATATGTTCTATCTGATATATTAGCATCCATGCATATTACATGTTTAGATGTACCCAGTAACCATAGAAACATAGCAAACGAAGCATTAAAGTTTTTATGAAGACCACTACCTAATTGATTAAATATTGACTCTATTTCATCTAATATCAATAAATCTATTGTGTTAGTTTCATCTAATTCTAATCTATATAATGATTCTACTTGAATTATTAATCTTTTTGTATTAATTGATATATTTCCTTTAATATTAGAATATAATTCAAAATCATCAAATAAACTATGAATATTGTTACTGAATGTCTGTCTAAACGAAATAAATCTAATAATACTAGATTCATTGAAATATGTATTTACATACTTATGTAATGTTTTTGTTTTACCTACTTTCATTTGAGCTTTGACAACTAATGTTTTTACTAATTCATACTCTCTCATTTCTTTTTCATCATAAATTAATTTATTAGATAAGTAATTAAATTTAGTTTCTATTTGATTTTTTATTTTATCAAAATTTATTTTTCTCACCTTTTCAACATTATTTAAACTACATATATATCTAGATTTGTTGGATTGTCTACAAAATTCATATATACTTGATGATACCAAGTCATACATAATAACTAAACTATTATCTTTATGATGTATTTCATCACATAAGGTACAATGTGTAGGTTTTATTCTATCGAAATTTACCATATTATTTTTAATATCACGAAATTTATGACCATCTAGAATATTAAATGGTTTAACAGCTTTAATTATATCTTTAACAACTGAATCTTCTATAACATCTTCATAATTTGATTCTATTTCACATAGCTGACTTAGTATTTTAATTCCTTGAAAAGGTACTATCATTGTGTCCAATAATGATCCTTGATATGTATCAAATTTATTACTTATAATTTTTTCACGATTAGAATCAACTTTAGTTGAATATAAAAGTCTAAAATTTTGAATCGATTTATTGACATTTGCATCAATATATTTTTTATATTGATCCGGAGTTATTTTTAATACAGCATCAGTTATATTTTTAATTTCATAATTATTAGCAACTGCAACTGTATATAAGATTATATGATAAGATTGCTTATATCCCTTAGACGTTATACCCGATGAATCGGTAACAATAAAATCTTTTTTACTAAGATATATATCTTCTATGCAATAGTATAATTCTTTCATAACTTCTATTACAGTATCAATTATATATTTCACTATTTCAGAACCATTAATATTTTCATCATTTATATCAATATCAAACTTTATACGTTGATTTTGATATCCAAATATTATCTCATGGTAATGCTTTTCTTTCTGTGTCATATACCATTTTTCAAAATCATTATGAGAATTGAATACATAATACCGATTAGTTACTTCATTTCTGATAATTATTTTTGTCTTTAATTCATATTGTGAATAACTATGTTGAACAGAATTTTTAGAACCAGTGTCAATTAAATGTGTAAATTCCATTTTTCTCTTTAATTTTTATAAAAAAAATATTCAAATTTATATTAGATTTTGTTATGAATTTTGAAAGAAAATTCCTATTCTATCATCTATATCTGGTAAATACAAAGTTGTATTAAATGAGTCCACATTTAATTTACTATATTTAGAGATATTTTCAGTACCTACTATTTCTTCAATTAAATCTAAATTATTTTCATAAATACTTGTATAAATTGTTCTAATTAATAAAATAACAGTTGATAATGATTTAAGTACTTCTGCCCATTGAGAATCATCTAAATGTACCTTTAATTTATCTAATTGTTCTGATAGATTATGATCTGATGTACATTCTTTCATAATAATTAACATATTATCTTTCTGTTCAGTATATTTATTAAAATAATCAATGTTAAGACATCCAACATCTTGAATATGACAAATTTCTTCAATACGATTCCCTACATAATTTTTATCGAAATGATTAGCCAATGCATATAACATTATTCTAGTTGACGGAAACCCCATTGCAAGAACTTGTTTGCTAACATTTTCATCCATTTATTATTTGTTATCTATTAATTGTTATGCTACAAATTTCTATATAGCAAAATAATAAGATAGTAATAAATTTGAATATAACATTTATTAATAATATATAAACAAAAATGTCAAATACTACTTTGCATGATAGTGATATATCTAGTCAATACAACGATTTCATTTCATTCAAAATTAATGATATCAATGATTATATCTTAAATTTAGATAATATTAATATGAATCATACTGATTTGGAATTTTCTGAACTTCAGAGCAAACTTAATGAATCTAAAACATTACTCGATGAAATTCCCGAAAATGATTTCATCTTAATATCGACAAATTTAGATGTATATAGAACGATAAAACATACAATTAGTTTTAAATATAAAATGCAGATTATAACTAATGCTACATTAAAAATTTATGAAATAATTTCTCAAATGAAATTAATAAAAACAAATACTATAAATGTATTTTGTAATGCTGAACTCCCTGGAGGTTTTATAATAGGAATTAACCATTATATGAAAACTTTATATAAAAATGGTACATTTAGGTGGGTTGCTAGTTCATATTTAAGTGATAAAGGAACATTAGGTGATTACTTTGGGATTTTTAATTATAACCGCCATAATTGGTTAATGGACAAAGAAATGAATGGAGATTTAACTGATAAAAATAATATTATTATATTGACTGAACGAGTATTAGAACGATTTCCTAAGGGAGTAAACTTATATACTAGTGATGCAGGATTCGATGTATCTAATAATTATAATGAACAAGAGGAACAAACATTATTACTAAATTATGGACAGATATTGACCGGTCTTTTAACATTGTCTAAAGGCGGTACACTGATAACTAAACAATTTACATATTTTACTTCATTTAATAAGTCTTTATTATCTTTATTAACTACACTGTTTGAAGATCTATATATAACAAAACCAGTTACAAGTAAACCTCTTAATTCTGAAGTATATATAGTAGGAATTGGATTCAAGGGAATATCTGATACATTAACAAAATATTTACTTGATAAAATGGATACTATTAATAAGGATATTCCTTTGATATTATATGAAGAAAATATGGATTTATATAAATCAGCTAGTTATATATATAACCAGCAAATTGATAATATTTTAAACGCATATAATATATATAAAACCAATAAAAAAATAGATATTGATGAATATAGAAAATATCATGATATTTGGTTAAGACATAATATTATGTATCCAATTAGTAAAGAATATTATATTCCTTATAACAGAAAACATTGATCTATTAACCATGAATTAGTTTTAGTTCTAATATTTAAAGCAGTATGTATTACAATACTTAGTAATATTAAAATAATTAATACTGATATAAAATGTTTTTTTGATATAAGGAATGCTGCTAATATTGTTAGTAATGTATCAATAACTGCCACATCAAATAGTCTAATAGAGTGTATTCCTTGTCTAGGTTCTTTTAATGATGCCATTAAAATATTAACTTGTATATATAATTATTATAATGTTGAATTGAATAAATAAAAAAATTTGAATATAGATAATCAAAGAAATTATAAACGATAATTGACAACAATGGAAGATTCTCGAATTTCTGAAGTAATGAATACTGTTAACGAAATCCATGATCAAGTAATGAAATTAAATTTATTGATGAATACTGTTTACGCAAGACTTGAGGCTGTTGAAAAAATGTATACGTCTAATAATATTGCACCTAAGCGTACTATTAAAGTAACACAAACTGCGGTATCATCTAATAACCAAGATGATGATGTAGCGTCTGTTTCATCAGATGGATCTAAGCGCAAACAAGTAACTGCAACTGTAAATTCTCAAGGAAAAATAATTAATGCTCTTACATTCTTTAAAAAGTATATAATGGCTAGTAATTACAATGATCTTCGTAATAAATATGCTACTCAAGAGATGATCAATACAGCTAAGCTTAATGTAGGTACTAAAAAACCAGAAAATACAGAAGAATACTGGGTTTCTATTGGTAATACCATTTGGAAACTTTTGGATAAAGATCAAAAGAAAGACATTCGGGAAGATTTTAATAAATGGAAAAAAGTTAATCAAATTACAACCGATCCTTCTCAACTCAATGAAGATGAAGTAGATAATGACGTATAAAATAAATTAAATAAATGAGTAATATATTTATTTATTATTTTTTCTGATTTTTTAAGATGCATAATATATAGACAAATATATACACAATATTAATGCCAGTTGCTGCAGCTGAATCATTCGTCGGTGGAAGGCGACGACGTCGGTCTGTCTCTGCTAAACCTAAGACTACTAGGCGTCGTCGTAGTGCATCTAGTTCTCTTAAGCTATGTGCCAAGATGATGAGCGCATCTAAGCGCTCATCTCACAAGAAACGTAGCCACAAGAAGAGCAGTGGACATAAACGTCGTCGTTCCAGGTCTCACGTTAGGCATTAAATAGTATTATTAAAGAAATAGATTGTATTATAAATAATAGAAAGCAATGGAACAATTTTTAAATAGATTAGACATATTATTTTATAATACAATTATAACTAAAAATATTGAAAAAAAAGAATTATTACTTAATAGAGTATTAAATTTTATTAGGTACCATAGAATCTTAACAGATATGATTAATTATTTATATATGTCAGATAAAGATACTTTTGAACAATTCATTGATAAAATTAATAAACCAAGTCTGATCTTACTGACATATAATTTAGAAAATATATCTAAAAAAATTAAATTGCCAGATAACTATTATATTATTTTTAGTAATAGTTCATTTCATATAATTAATAATACTCCCATTAGTCCAACTATGAGCAATAAATCTATACATAGCGAGTGGGGTATTTAATTATATTTAAATATAATTAAATAATTACTATTTTTTTTGTTAATTAAAAACGTATTAATATGGAAACTATAGTAATGTCTTCTTCATTCGTAGATGATTTGCTTCCAGTCAATGCTGAAAATATTAATGAATTAGAGGACCATAAATTGACTAAACATATCGATGATCTACGTGATCTATTTATGAAGTTTAAAGTTAAGGTCAATACTGATCCATTTGAAGTAATTAATAATGATAAAGCAATTAGGGTATCACTATCTGAAATAATAATTGATATTAAACAACAATATTTAGATATTAAACATATTGCAGATCATCTTTATATTCATTCATTAAATGCTAAACAATTATCAGAAGGAGTAAAACCATATGTTTATCAAGATTGTAATACATCCAAAGAAATTTTTAACAAAATGTCATCTACTTTTGAAGAAAATACTAAAAAAGTAGAAGATATTGGTTATAATATCGAGGAAATTGAACATAAATTAATTAAAATGAGAAGATTATATGAATCAATTTTGACAAATATTGCAGATTATATATGATACAATTATATAACAATAAATTATGTATGATTCTAAAATAATATTAAAATTAATTGAAGATGCAAAAGAAATCGTATGTAATAAAAAAGTTAAATATAATGAATTAATGAAAGTTATAGAACTTTTTATATCCGAAAATGATATAATTGTTAGAGAAATTAAAGAATATTACTTTGATTTATTTACAACAGATATGTTTAATTTACCTACCAAGTTAACTAATTTATTATATGAAACGGATCCAATTGTTGCAAAATATGTAGTTTTAGAAATTAAAATTTATAAATACAATTCTAAAATTTTAATTAATGGGATTCCATTTGTTCAATTCACATATATTAATCCAGAAATCAGAAAAAATATATTAAATTATACATGTCAAGGAATATATACTGTCAATACGTTTAAATGTATTGGCCCTGAAATATTACTTATTAATTTATACAATGATTTAGTCAATCCTGCAAATTATAAAGAATGGAAAACTTTATTAATTAAAGAAAATAGAATGGCATCTGAAATAATTTCTAATTTTTCAAATAGAATAGGAGGCAGTAAAATAGTGAAAAGCTATAATATAATAGATCAAATGTTTGATATATATTATAAGTCATATATCAAACAAGACAATACTATAAGTAATTCACAATATTTTGATATATCAAAATATAGAAATATATTATTAGATAATTATATTTCAGATGATCATATCTTAGTTGGGAAATTAGCAATAAATATATATAATAATGACTCAACCCTAGATAGATTACAGATTATAACTAATCGTACATTTAATGAAGAAATAAATATATTAAAAGGATTCCTAGGAAATAGTATAACATATTCTATTAATAATTTAAGAATACCAACTAATTTAAATCTTCATAAAATGTCTATTTTTTATGAAAAAAATCCTATTATAGATATATATGATGCTGCTAATTATGAAGTAATAAACTATAATAATATTTCAAATATATCAACTATTTCTAATTTTAAAGAAAATATAAAAATAGGAACTCCATTTGTTATTATGAGATTTAGATTAATAGATATTTGGGCCACATTATATAATATTAATACTGGTTCATTACTTTCAAATATAGGATATCCTATTATTTATAAATTAATAGAAGAATACGTTGCATTAAGAAATAATATGTATAAATTAAATATATCTAATATATTTTCTATTAATTATAACGGTTATTTTGAAGATCAAAATCTTAATAAATTAAGAGTAATAAATAGATTAAAAATTAAATATATTCAACCATATATACCCTTATTAGTAAATAAAAGTAAATAAAAGTAAATAAAAGTAAATAAAAGTAAATAAAAGTAAATAAAAGTAAATAAAAGTAAAAAAAAGTAAAAAAAAGA
>JACCDO011723429.1_pt1 | contig 23086 bp, 25 predicted proteins | sample 7446101 | NCBI WGS metagenome assembly JACCDO01 (sample SAMN15323440, study PRJNA562643) | freshwater metagenome | isolation source: river surface water | place: USA:Blue River Watershed | collected 2017-08-16
GAAGGCAATCCTGGCATGGGAACTGGTGGCATGGGTGATGTGCTCACAGGAAGTATTGCTGCCATTGCAGCCCAAGGGCTTCGTCATCAACTCAATCTCTGGGAGGCTAGTGGGCTAGCTGTAGAGCTCCATGCACGAGCCGCAGATAGTTTGGTGAGCAAAGGTGTTGGGCCGATTGGCTTAACTCCCTCCGAAGTCATTTTAGAAATGAGAAGCTTGTTAAATAAACTGTTATAAATCACTATGCCATCCGCTAGTGCAGCACATCATCATCGACATTATCTCTATGGCATCCTCATGGCTGCTATTGGTTCGATGCTCTTCTCTGGCAAAGCTGTTTTGATCAAGCTAGCCTTTGCAGATGGTGCAAATGCAGAAACCCTAATAGCGCTACGCATGTTGATGGCCTTCCCAATGTTCTGGGGAATCTATTGGTGGTACTCCCGTAGAAGCCCCATGAGTCCATTAAGTTGGCTTGATCGCTTCAAGCTGATTGGCCTCGGATTTTTAGGCTACTTTCTTTCTAGCTATGTAGATTTCTTGGGGCTCCAATATATTTCTGTTGGCTTAGAGAGAATCGTTTTGTATCTCACTCCGACGATCGTCTTACTCATATCCTATTTTGTTCTACAAAAATCCATCTCTCGCCTGCAGTGGTATGCATTAATTGTTGGCTATCTGGGTGTCATTGTGGTCTTTATTCAGGATGCTAGTTCCTCCGGCATTAGCGCATGGTTAGGCATGTTTCTCGTATTCGCTAGCGCCTGCTTTTATGCTATCTACATGATTGGCGCAGGAGAAATGGTTAAGCGCATTGGAAGTGTGCGCCTAGTTGTTTATGCTAGCTCATCCTCTACAGTATTTAGTGTGGCGCAGTCTCTTATCTACAACCCAAGTTCTTTACTTGAGCAATTACCGCAAATTTACTGGCTGAGCTTGCTAAATGCCAGCTTATGCACTGTTATCCCTATGCTCATGATCATGGTGGCAATCAATCGTATTGGCTCACCCTTGGTTGCACAAGCAGGAATACTAGGGCCTGTATCTACTATTTTTATGGGCTATGTTTTTTTATCGGAACCTATAACCTGGATGCAAATCAGCGGAATGACTTTGGTAATCGCCGCTATGTGGTTATTGGTTCGCAACGACCCAGCAAATAAAAAGTCACCTGATCCCAAAAAATCAGATGACTTTGATAAAACTGAACCCCTCAATTAAGAGAGATTGATAGGCTACCTTACTGCGCAGGAGCTGAGGCTGGAGCAGGCACAGACTCAGAAGTAGCGGCTTTGGTTTTCTTCTTAGACTTCTTCTTTGCTTTTTTATCTGCCTTCTTATCCTTCTTAGTCTTCTTTGCTTTTTTCCCCGATGTCTGTTCAGCTGGCGCCGGTGCTGGTGCAGCCGCTGGAGCGGCTAAGGGAGCTGGTGCTGGAGCAGGATCTGCAGCCACCACCGTGAGAGGTGATAAGGCAATGGCAGTAGATGCCAAAGCGACAGTGCCGAGGCGTGCGATGCGAGAAATCATAAAATACTCCAGTAAAGTTAGTTGATAATTTAATCATACTCAAAAATTTGTCATTAATGCCTCAATTAAAGAAAGTTATCGATGAATGATTTTCCTAGCGATATTTTTACGGAGCCCCAAGGCTACTCTGTTGACACCCTGAGCATGCTTGGCCCTTTTACAGGGATGGCTGGGATCTGGGAAGGTGTTCGAGGTCTAGATGTCAAACCCAAAGTAGATGGCCCTAAGAAGCAAACGTATGTTGAACGCATTGAGCTTCAGCCAATTGATCCGCAAACTAATGGCCCTCAATTATTTTATGGCTTGAGATATCACGCTCACATTACCAAGCCTGATCAAGTAAAAACTTATCATGATCAAGTTGGCTACTGGCTTTGGGAGCCTGCAACTGGAAACATTATTCATACACTGACGATTCCACGCGGAATGACCACTATGGCTTCAGGCAAAACAACTGCTACTGCCAAAGAGTTTGAATTGCATGCCAAGGAAGGCGATCCAAATGCAGGCATCTCTTCCAATCCATTTTTAGAGTACGCATTCAAAACTGTTGAATATCGCATTCAAGTCAACATTCATGACAATGGAACTTGGTCTTATGAACAAGATACCGTCTTAAAAATCAAAGGTCAAGATGCTCTCTTTCATCACATTGATAACAATACCCTACATCAGATTGGGGAAGCAACACCGAATCCCCTAGCGAGAAAATAAAAAAGGCCATCATATGATGGCCTTTTCTTTATGCTCAGTTGAATTAAGCGGGCTGCGCTTCGGCTTCGGTAATTTTCTCCAAAGCACTTGCTAAAAAATCGACAGTGCGATCAACGTGTGCCAATTTTTCTAGTCCGAATAAGCCAATTCGGAAAGTACGGAAGTCCGGTCTTTCATCACACTGCAATGGCACACCTGCGGCTGTTTGTAATCCCAACGCAATAAACTTTTTACCAGACTGAATATCTGGATCCTTGGTGTAGCTGACCACAACGCCTGGTGCCTGGAAGCCTTTTGCAGCTACAGATTCGTAGCCCTTTGAGACCAGCAACTCACGAACCTTGGTGCCTAACTCGATTTGTTTTTGTTTTAAGGCATCAAATCCAATGGCTTGAGTTTCTTTCATCACATTACGCAATACTTTCAGAGCGTCGGTAGCCATGGTGGTGTGATACACATGACCGCCCTTCTCATAAGCCTCCATAATCTGGAGCCATTTTTTCAAATCCATTGAAAAGCTACTGCTCTGTGTGGCTTCAATACGCTCACGAGCACGATCGCCCAGAGCAATCAATGCGCAACATGGAGAGCTACTCCAACCTTTTTGTGGTGCAGTAATCAGTACATCAACATTACATGCTTTCATATCAACCCACATTGCACCGGATGCAATGCAGTCTAAGACGAATAAACCATTCACGGAACGTACTGCTTCGCCAACAGCCTTTAGGTAGTCGTCAGGCAAAATAATTCCGGCAGAGGTTTCAACGTGAGGAGCGAAGACAACAGCAGGCTTTTCTTTTTTGATAAAAGCAACTACTTCTTCAATTGGTGCAGGCGCAAATACACCCTGCGTAGTATTTTCCAATTGCTTACCTTTGATAACAGTCACGTCACTTGTGATATTGGCCAAATCAAAAATTTGAGTCCAGCGATAGCTAAACCAACCGTTACGTAAGACTAGGCATTTTTGTTGATTGGCAAACTGACGTGCCACCGCTTCCATGCCAAATGTTCCGCTTCCAGGAACAATCACAGCGGAACTCGCGTTGTACGCGTCTTTCAGTACGCTGGAGATATCAACCATTACACGCTTAAATTCTTCAGACATGTGGTTTAAGGAGCGGTCGGTATAAACGACTGAGAACTCCAATAATCCATCTGGGTCAACGTTTGGTAGTAAGCCTGGCATAGTAATTTCCTAAGAATTTCTGGGGATAAGTGCTAAATGATACCGATTTAAGGGTATTTATGGGTGATCAGAGGCAAAAGTTTTGCACTACCCCCACCAGAGCGCTTTAATCCTAGGATTAAGTGCCTAGGCGATTAATCTGAGCCCAATTGCAGAGAATTTTTTTGCCGCTTTTCTATCGCATTTTTTAATAATGCTGCAGTGCGATATATTCCATGGGCAAATTTTCCGTATGGCATTGTCAAAAAGAATCCCATCACAAAACCTAAATGCACGGCTAACAAAATCGGCATCCAAGTGGTATCTCGATAAGCCAGGAGTGCTAAACCAGTTGCGCTGACCAATAAGAGCAACAAAATGAATGCCCTATCCATCGGTTTTTGATTAGCATCACCATGCGCACTATCACGCTTGTAATTTAAATAAAGCAAACCTACGGGTCCAATGAGCAGCCCAATACCACCAAGCGTGCCCAAGATGACGGGCAGACTATTGAGAGCATAAGGCGCAGAGAGACCTAAGAGATAGTGATACAAAGTGGCAACACTCGTTGAGGCAAAGCACAACATGAAGCCGTAAAAAGTGAAGTGGTGAAAACGTTTTCTCCACAGAGAGAAAGCATCGTCCTCATTATTGCAACCCTCACCGTGACCGCCACCCAGATATTTAAGACTTAAGACATCATGCGTAGCCTCGGCTGCAGCAACTCCCGTAATAGCTCCTGGTGAAATCTGACACCAAAAACGGGTAACTCCGATTGCCAATGACAGAATGGCAAACAAAAATACGGCGCCAAACATCAAGGCCAAAGTGTTGTGAGAGAAAATGGCGTAGAAGTTTCCGCCGTTAGGCGCCAAGAATAAAGTGTTGTTGAGCGCAAGTGTGAGCAATAAAAAAGCAGCCAAAGAAATTGAACTGGCCATAGCAAGCGTAACGCCATTATTTTTATACAAACTTCCAAAAGTATGTGGCCAAGCAAAATCAATATAGGTTTCTTGGCGTACCTTTGCCATTGCCAAGGGAACGTTTACCGCAAAATCATGGGGAGGTGCATATTGGCAAGCATGTAAGCATGCGCCGCAGTTGTGACAAAGGTTTGCTAAGTAATGCACATCGGCAGTATTGAATTCAATACGACGCGTCATTGCAGGAAAGACTGCACAAAAACCCTCGCAATAACGGCATGCATTACAGATCTGCATTATGCGAGCGACTTCTTGGTCAGCGCGCGCGGCACCCAAGTTAGAAGCCTCTTGAATCAGAGAGTTAAGCTGTTGCATCATTCATCTCCGTTTTCAAGCCCACCGCTCTTGCAGCGCTAACACCAGCAATTCGACCAAAGGCCGTGCCGATCGTCATACCAATCCCTGCGGTATAGCCCTTACCTAATACATTTCCTGCCATCATTTCTCCAGCAACGAATAAATTTTGACTAGGCTTACCATCAAAAAATACATTGGCATTCTGATCTGTCTTCAAACCTAAATAAGTAAATGTCACACCTGGCTTTACTGCATATGCATAGAAAGGTCCAACATCAATTTTTCTTGCCCAGTGTGTCTTAGGAGGATTGAGATTTTCTGTATGGCAATTATCTAAGGCAGTGTGATCAAAAGTACCCTCGACACATGCCGCATTAAAGTCCTCAATTGTTTTCACAAAGGTTGCTTCATCAACTCCAATTTTGTTAGCCAAGGCTCCCAAGGTATCCGCTTTCTCACCTGGAAATACTGGTGGCATAAAACGACCAAGGGCTTTGGAATCAATAATGGAATAGGCAATTTGACCAGGCTGTTGGGCTACTAGACGCCCCCAAATGGCATAACGCTTAGGCCAAAAATCTTCACCTTCATCATAGAAGCGCTCAGCTTTTTGATTCACCACCACGCCCAAGGAAACACAATCGATACGCGTGCAAATTCCACCATCGTATAAAGGAGCACGAGCATCTATGGCTACCATGTGCGCCTGAGTAGGATCGCCGATTGCATCAGCCCCTGCTTCAATCATGTACTTAAGCAAAACACCCATATTAAATTTAGTGCCACGGATTAAAAAATTATCCGCAGGATATTCACCTAAGTCATTTTTTCCCCAGGCTTCTTTTAACCATTCACGATTGGATTCAAATCCACCTGCTGCAAGCACGCATGCCTTAGCTTCAATTCGTTCTTGACCAACATAAGCAGCAATGAATTTGCCATCCTTTAGCTCAACAGAATCCACTGGCGAGTTATAGCGAATCTGAATACCCAATTTTTCAGCACTACGATAATAGGCATTCACTAATGCTTTACCGCCACCCATAAAGAATGCGTTAGTGCGCGAGAGATGTAGCGTTCCAGATAATGGCGCTTGAAAATGAACTCCATGCTTCATCATCCATGAGCGACAACTCGAGGATGAGCGAATCACTAACCTAGCAAGAGCTTCATTTGTAAGACCTCCGGTTACCTTTAGGAGATCCTCCCAGTATTCTTCTTCAGAGTAAGTGCCCAGTAAGACATCTTGGGGTCCATCATGCATGGCGCGCAAATTACGCGTGTGTGCAGAGTTACCGCCCCGCCACTCCTTAGGGGCTGACTCCAATACCAATACGCTAGCGCCAGCCTCTCGAGCCATCAGGGCAGCACAAAGGGCGGCATTTCCGCCACCAATTACAAGGACATCAACCATAGACTCTGAAAAACTTTGCAAATCAAAAGAGCTAACTGTACTGTTTTTTTCAGATTCTTTCCTGAACCCCGATCAAGCAACCCCGCCTAGGTCGAACGATTTTTAGGAGAAGAAACCCAGATACCAGCAACAATCAAAGCAAAGGCTGCCCCATGGAATAAGCCCGGAGGCTCCCCGAGAATGGCGGCAGATAACAGCGCTGTAAATAGTGGAATGAAGTTAGCAAAAAAGGCGGCAACCGTTGGGCCAGCCCCGTTAACCCCAAGCCCCCAGCAGCGGTACGCAATCAAGGATGGGCCGATAGCCACAAAAAGAATGAGCGATCCAGTCCAGAGATTGAGATCTAAATAGGCGTGCCCAGTCGCAATTTCAACACCTTCAAATAATCCAGTCCAGAGCAAACCAATAATGACCTGAGCCATCAAAAAATCAGCCCAAGGCCACTGGCGTTCAGTACTGGCTCCAGGGCGACTAAGCATCCAACTGTAAAATGCCCATAAAAAGGTAGCCACCATAATCAAGAGGTCGCCTACTACCATTTGCATTGAGAGCAATGCACTAAGGTCACCGCGAGTCAATACCACCGCCACACCAACCAAGGAAACCACCGCTCCAATCATTTGAACCAACTTAGGTTTGACTTGATAAAACACGCTGCCAATAAAAAGCATCCAAATTGGCATGCTGGCACCAATTAAGGTGACATTAATAGCGGAAGAAGTTTGTAAGGCCAGGTAAAGTAAAACGTTATAACTTCCAACACCAAATAAACCTAGAATGAAGAAACGGGTTTTGTTTTTCCATAATGGGCTGCCGGCCTTAAAAATACGCCATCCAAAAGGCAATAAGATCAACGCAGCCAAGCCCCAGCGCACTGCACTCAGGGTAATTGGTGAGACGCTTCCCACCAAAGCACGCCCAGCAATTGCATTGCCAGCCCAAAGAGCTGTTGCAGTTAGTAAATACAGAGCTGTAGCGAGATTAAGCTGGGGCATTCCGGTTTAATGAAGACAATGGTAATTCAGGGGCCCCAAGCATGGGTTGAACCCCTATTGTAGAAACAAATCCTCGGTATTGCTAAGATAGAGCATAAATAAGGCAATACTCAATCATCAGAAGGACACCTAGTGGCAATCATTACCAATATTGAAGACTTACGAGTGCTTCATAAAAAACGCACTCCAAAGATGTTTTATGACTATGCAGACTCAGGCTCCTGGACTGAGTCTACCTACCGAGCTAATGAATCTGATTTCCAAAAAATCAAATTTCGCCAACGCGTTGCGGTTGACATGAACAATCGCACTACAAAAACTACTATGGTTGGACAAGAAGTGGTGATGCCTGTTGCTTTGGCGCCAACAGGACTAACGGGCATGCAACATGCCGATGGAGAAATTCTGGCTGCGCAGGCTGCTGAGAAATTTGGTGTGCCATTTTGCTTATCCACCATGAGCATCTGTTCGATTGAAGATGTTGCTGAGCGTACGACCAAGCCATTTTGGTTCCAACTCTATGTAATGAAGGATCGCGGTTTTATTGAACGCTTAATAGAGCGCGCTAAAGCAGCAAAGTGTTCTGCTCTCGTTCTCACGCTTGATCTTCAGATCTTAGGTCAACGCCACAAGGATTTAAAGAATGGCTTAACCGCACCACCAAAATTAACGATTGCTAACATCATGAATATGGCCACTAAGCCGCGCTGGTGCTTAGGTATGGCGATGACTCCCCGTAGAACCTTTCGCAATATCGTAGGGCATGCCACTGGGGTTGGTGATATGTCCTCCCTATCCTCTTGGACTGCAGAGCAATTTGATCCAGGACTTAGTTGGGCAGATGTAGAGTGGATTAAAAAACTCTGGGGTGGAAAATTAATCATCAAGGGAATCCTGGATGAGGATGATGCCCGGTTTGCAGCGGATTCTGGTGCTGACGCATTGATTGTTTCTAATCATGGCGGTCGTCAACTGGACGGCGCTGTTTCTAGCATTCAAGCTCTACCTGGAATTGTGAATGCTGTTGGTAAAGATATTGAAGTTTGGATGGATGGCGGTATTCGCTCTGGTCAAGACGTACTAAAGGCTTGGGCCCTAGGTGCTCGCGGTACTATGATTGGTCGCCCCTTCCTGTATGGCTTAGGGGCTATGGGTGAGGCCGGAGTAACAAAATGCCTTGAAATTATTCGCAATGAACTTGATATCACTATGGCCCATGTTGGACATCGTGATATTCAAAATGTCACTACCGATATCTTGTATCCAGGGACTTTTTAAATTAAATATTTACTTAATCACCCCATCATTCTTTTTGGGGTCTGCTTTCTTGTATTTTCGGCATCGGTATGGTTCGGTAATGCCGTATTGAGTCGCTTTCGCACAAAAGATAGTGAGACCTCACAAGATTTAGGCGTCATCCAGACTGCAACCCTTACGCTTTTAGCACTCATTATTGGCTTTACTTTCTCAATGGCGATTGATCGCCATGATCAGCGCGAAGTCTTGGAGGAGGCAGAAGCAAACGCTATCGGTACTGAATATTTAAGAGCAGACCTACTTCCCACACCATCAGCAGATAAGACCAAAACTCTGCTAAAAGAATATTTAGATCAACGTATTTTGTTTTATTCCAAGCAACCCTATGATGTTGTTGTCAAAATCCGGCAAAGAACGGATGAACTGCAAGACGCATTATGGAAAGAGGTGCTTCCACATGCACGCGCCCAACAAACTCCCGTCATGGCCTTGGTTGCATCTGGGATGAATGATGTTCTGAATTCTCAAGGTTATGTTCAGGCAGCTTGGTGGAATCGCATTCCAAATACAGCCTGGACTCTGATGGCTTCTATTGCTATATGCGCGAACCTATTGGTTGGCTTTGGTGCGCGTAACTTCAAAAAAAATGTTGGCTTGTTTATGATTTTTCCTCTAGTAACATCGGTTTCTTTTTTCTTGATTGCGGATATTGATAGCCCAAGAGGTGGCGTTATTCGTATTGAGCCAAGAAACTTGATCACTTTAAAAGAATCCTTTGATACCCCCAAAAGTGGTGTAAATCCATCTCTCAGTATTAAATAAGCATCAACCTATAGGCGGCACATATGAAACGAGTAGTGGATGTATTTAAGAATCGCGGCCGTGAATTGGTCTGGACATATGTGATTGACTTGCGTAATGATGAAGAATTCCATCCAGGCCAAGCTGATTTTGAGGTTGAAGCCTTAAGGCTATCCCAGCTAGATAAAAGAGGCGCTGTAAGCGAGTTAAGCGCACGAGTCAGACTCAACAATTAAGCATTAGTAGATAATGTGCATAAAATAAAGTCTTAGCCTAAATCTGCTTTAACAGGAACACCAAGATGAAACCGCTCACCAAAAAAGCCAAGATGGCAGTAGGATGGACCATATTAATGACTGTGGTTGGTACTGCTATGTTGCATCAATGGCAATTCTTTGCCATGGGCTGCGCCTCCCTCGCACTGCTGATCATTGCAAATCAATACGACCTGCTCAAAGATCCAGAAGATAAAAAATAAGGCCCTCGATATTTTCGAAAGCCTTACTGATTTACTTAGCCCAGAGGATTATTTCAGCGTTGGGTAATCGGTATATCCCGCTTCGTTTCCGCCGTAAAAGGTAGCTCGATTGTATTTATTTAACTCTGCACCCTGCTGAAAGCGCTCTACTAAATCTGGATTAGAAATAAATAGTCGGCCATAAGCAACCGCATCCGCTAGTCCATCTTCTAACACCTTCTCGCCCATTGCCTGATCGTAGCCCCCAGCAGTAATAAATTGACCTTGATAGGCTGCTCTGAATATTTCTGAGGTAATTGGCGCATCTTCATTGACCTGATCGCCACCACCAGCGCTGGTAGCGCGCGGTTCAATCATATGCACGTAAGCCAAGTGGTGCTGATTTAATTTCTGAATGGCAGCAGTAAAGAGCGCTATCGGATCACTATCCCCTATATCGTTGAATGTGCCATATGGAGATAGCCTTACTCCAATCCGTGTACTCGGAAATACTTGAGCTACCGCATCAATCACCTCACTTAATAGGCGCAAACGATTTTCAATTGAACCGCCATACTGATCTTGTCGTTGATTGGTTTTATCTTGTAAAAACTGATCAAGCAAATATCCGTTAGCAGCATGAATTTCCACGCCATCAAATCCTGCATCTTTTGCGTTTTGTGCTGCCGCTGCATACTCCCGAATCAGGCGTGAGATGTCTTCTATGCTCATCGCCTTAGGCGTTTCATAATCGTGTAACTGCCAGTCGGCGCCATAGGTCTGACCTGCTGCCGGAATAGCAGAAGGAGCTTCTGGTACACCATGCTCAGGATGCAATGAAGAGTGAGAAATACGTCCTACATGCCATAACTGCGCCACAATGCAGCCACCCTTGGCATGAACCGCTTGCACAATCTCTTTCCAAGCAGCCGTTTGTTCAGGGGTGTAAATTCCCGGGGTTGCTGGATAACCCATACCCAAGTTCGAAATTTGAGTAGCCTCAGTAATAATCAGACCAGCGCTTGCCCGTTGCGCATAGTAGGTTTTTGCCAATGGACTAGGTATATGCCCTGCAACAGCACGCATTCTGGTTAAGGGCGCCATCACTAAGCGGTTCTTGAGTTGAATGGAGCCAAGGCTTACAGGGGTAAACATCATTTCTTTACCGGTCATAGGGTTCTTTCTTTTTGCTTAAAAATTTCACTGGAATAGCTGACTGTAACAAGATTTAGATATGTACGCTGAATAAGCGCTTTACTGAATTTGACTTTAAAATCAGGTAGATAACTGGGGAATGATGATGAAAACTTGGCAATGCATTGTATGTGGATTTATTTATGACGAGGCAAAAGGCTTACCCGAAGATGGAATAGCTCCCGGCACCGCCTGGGCTGATGTTCCAGATAATTGGGAGTGCCCTGACTGTGGTGTTTCAAAGTCTGATTTTGAAATGGTTCAAGTTGGTTAAGCATTTCTATTCGTAGCACCATTTAGGGAACTCTATTTTGAATCAAGAAGCTACATCATCCCAAGAAGCTATTACTATCATCGGTAGCGGCTTAGCTGGGTATACCGTCATCCGTGAAATTCGTAAGCTCGATAAAACAATCCCGATTACTCTGATTACCAGAGAGCCAGGGTACTTCTACTCCAAACCAATGCTCTCTACTGCTCTTGCTGGCAAGAAAGAGGCTTCACAACTCGTTTCCACGCCTTCTGATGGAATGGCTTCTCAGCTTGACATCAATATCTTGGCGCAAACAGATGTAAGCGCGATACAGATCGATACACAACAGATCGTTACTAACAAGGGCAGCATGCCTTACGGTAAGTTAGTTCTAGCCTTAGGGGCAGATCAAATCCGCCTACCCCTTCAAGGCTCTGCAGCTGCTGAAGTTCTCACGGTGAATGATCTAGAGGACTATGCAAAGTTTCGGCAACAGATTGAAGGTAAAAAACGTATTGCCATCTTAGGTGCCGGCCTCATCGGCTGTGAGTTTGCCAATGATCTCGTCTTAAGCGCTTATGAGGTCGATGTAATTGATATGGCCCCTCAGGCACTTGGACGCTTACTACCAGAGAAAGCTTCGCAAGAGTTAGCAAGTAAATTAGAGTCTGTAGGCGTGCGCTGGCACTTCAACACTACGATTCAAAGTATTGATCATCAAGAAGGTGGACTCAAAATCTCTCTAGCAAATGGCAGAACCCTCACTTGTGATGCAGTACTCTCGGCAATCGGCCTGAAACCAAGACTTGATCTCGCTAAAGCCGCAGGTCTTCAAACTCATACTGGCATTGTCGTCAATCGAGAATTAGAAACGAGTGCAAAAAATATCTACTCCCTTGGGGATTGTGCTGAAGTTAACGGACTAGTCCTGCCCTATGTCATGCCAATCATGCAAGCCGCCAGAGCACTAGCGCCAAACTTACTCGGTCAAAAAACGGCTTTGACTTATCCAGCTATGCCAGTCATGGTGAAGACCCCCTCGCTACCCACGATCGTTTCTCCACCACCCAAAGACGCTGCCGGAACATGGAAGGTGGAGCGAATAGATGATGGCTTGGTGGCTCGTTTCGAGTCTGGAGATGGTCATTTGCTTGGATTTGCTTTATTAGGGGCTGCGACATCTCAGCGCGCAGCACTCACAAAAGAATTGCCGCCTCTACTTGCCTAGATATTTCTGAAGTCCTATTGAATTAAAAAGGCCCGCGATGCGGGCCTTTTCTCAATCAATCAAGCGCTTGGGTTTATGAAACAACTACGAACCAAGTTGTGTTGTGTGATTGCGCCACCATCAAGAACAGCATTGGCACTGAAAGTACCGTGTTCAGACGAGACGTCAACATAGCAACACGAGCAGACTTTGCCTTCACATCAGCTTCAACAGCAACGATACCTAAGGCACGCTTTTGATTTGGCCAAATAATGAACCAGACATTGAAAGCCATTACTAAAGCAATCCACATACCTAAGCCGATAGCACGAAATGGGGTTTGCAGTGTAAATGCTTGATGTAAGTAGCCATTTAATGCAGCCACAATGATGCCCGTTAGTACAGTAAACAAAGCTGCGTAGCGAAACCAAAATAAGGCTGTAGGAGCAATGACTTTACCAATCGCCGGTTTTTGATCATCTGGGATTTTAGGCATTGAAGGAATTTGCACAAAGTTGAAGTACCAGAGCAAACCAATCCACATTACACCAAACATCACGTGCAGCCAGCGGAAAATAAATGGCAATTCAGCAGAGCTAAAGTTACCGCCCAAAGCAAAGATAATCACAATGAGGAGCACAAAACCAGCTAATACAGTGCGCCCCAATGAGGTCAAGATTGAAGTCATAAAATTTTCCTGAGGATCTCTTTAATTAAGCAAAATTCTTGCTAGCAAAATCCCAGTTCACCAAGTTCCAAAAGTTTTCTACGTATTTTGGACGTGCATTACGCGTATCGATGTAGTAAGCATGTTCCCATACATCACAAGTCAACAATGGTTTTGAGTCTGTTGTTAATGGAGTAGCGGCATTGCTTGTTGAAACAAGATCAAGACTTCCATCGGGCTTCTTAACTAACCAAGCCCAACCTGATCCAAAGGTACCAACAGCACACTTTGTAAACTCTTCCTTAAATTTATCAAATGAACCCCACTTAGCATTGATTGCATCTGCTAATGGGCCGGTAGGAGCACCTCCTCCGTTTGGCTTCATTCCCATCCAGTAAAACGTGTGGTTCCAGACTTGAGCTGCATTGTTAAATACGCCACCTGCTGATTTTTTGACAATATCTTCAAGAGTGGCTGATTCAAACTCCGTACCCTTGATTAGATTATTTAAATTCGTTACATAGGTCTGATGATGTTTGCCATAGTGATACTCCAAGGTTTCCTTGGAAATATAAGGGGCTAAAGCATCGAGAGCGTAGGGCAACTGAGGTAAGGTGTGTTCCATTTTTGTTCCTTTTGATTACATAAACCTGAAAAAATATACGGTATTTTGCGATAACTATAGACTATTCTGGCTTTTTTGTTTGTTTAGGCAATTTTTCAGAAATCCTACTGAAAATAGCGAATTCTTCCCCTTTTTACCCTGCCTGTTATCAATAGCTAGAAATTGGATAAACTACCTATAGCAACTTATCATCCCCAAAATTATATTAATGAGACAAACCTATGCTTCTGGCCTACACAAATAAAGTTCGTGTACTTATTGCGCTGACCCTTTTAAGCTTCTTCAGCTGCGCAAATGCTCAGGAATTTCCCCCGAAGAAAACCATCACGATTGTGGTTGGCTTTGCCCCTGGAGGCTCTGCTGACAGCGCCGCACGCCTGATTGCCAAGAAATTGAGTGAGGACTTAGGTCAGAACGTCATCGTGGATAACAAGCCTGGTGCTGGTGGCAATATTGCTCATGCCTACACTGCGAATGCCACTCCGGATGGATCGGTGATTTTGTTTGGATCAATCGGTCCACTCTCTATCGCCCCTCACCTGATGAAGTTGTCATATGACCCACAAAAGGATCTAGCACCACTTACTATGGGTGTGACATTCCCCAATGTATTGGTAGTTACCCCTGAGTTAGGCGTCAAAAATTTAAAAGAATATATTGCGATGGCCAAAAAGAATCCTGGGAAAATTACCTTTGCCTCTACGGGAAGCGGCTCGGCTTCCCATCTTCAGGGAGAACTCTTAAACGTTCGTGCAGATATAGATACAACCCACGTCCCCTATAAAGGCGGCAGCCCGGCAATGATTGACCTACTTGGTGGCCGCGTATCTTCCTACTATTCAGCACTAGCTACAGCCGACCCCTATATCAAGAATGGTAAATTGATTCCGATTGCAACAACTGGACCAAAGCGCGCACCTACACTGCCCAATGTGCCCACTATTGCAGAGTCTGGTTATCCCGGTTTTGATGCTGTGAATTGGTATGCTTTTGTTGCCCCCGGAAAGACGCCTGATGTCATTTTGGAAAAATGGAATAAGGCATTAGTGGCTGTTCTGAATGACAAGGCTACTAATAAGCAATTATCTGAACACGGCCTTACTCCCAATCCTGGCAGCCGCGAAGATTTAGCAAAATACATTGCGAGTCAGTCTGCTACTTGGGGCAAGATTATTACGGATAGAAAAATTACAGCCGAGTAAATTACCCGGCTGTCATTGAGTGGCGAGGTACTGCTCTCGCTTTATTGGGCAGTCCAGCCACCATCCATATTCCAGGCTACACCTCTTACCTCAGAGGCATCTGGTCCACACAGAAACACCGCTAGCGCTGCTAACTGCTCAGGAGTAACAAATTCTCCTGAGGGTTGCTTTTCTGAAACAAGCGCTTTTTTAGCTGCATCATTTGAGATGCCTTCGCGCTCTGCACGAGCATCTACTTGTTTTTGAACCAGAGGTGTCAGAACCCAACCTGGACATATTGCATTACAAGTAATTCCAGTGCGTGCATTTTCTAAAGCAGTGACTTTAGTCAAACCTACGATGCCATGTTTAGCAGCAACATAAGCAGCTTTTTGTGTAGAAGCAACTAAGCCATGAACTGATGCAATATTAATGATGCGCCCCCAATTGCGTTGCTTCATTCCTGGCAATGCATGATGAGTTGTATGAAAGGCTGAACTTAAATTAATCGCAATAATGGCATCCCACTTATCCGTAGGGAAGTCTTCAATATTTGAAGTGTATTGAATACCTGCGTTGTTGACCAAAATATCCAAAGTGCCGAAACGCTTTTCTGTTTGCTTAATGAGATCTTCGATTTCCGCAGGCTTACTCATATCAGCGCCGTGATAATCAACTTCAACTCCACAAGCCTTGATCTTGGCAATGGCCTCGTCTTTTTCGCCAAAGCCATTCACCATAATATTGACACCCTGCTTAGCTAATGCAATCGCCATACCTAAGCCGATACCGCTGGTGGAACCTGTTACTAGGGCTGTTTTACCTTTTAATGTGGACATATCTCTCAATACCGTATCAAGTTAATCATGGGTCTACATGATGTAGACCGCTTAGCTTGATCTTACAGGATGCGCATACCCCAAAGAGATGGGGTATGCACCAAGAAAACAGAATTCAGATGAAAAACTAGATCTTTTTCAATGCTCTCAAGATCTTTTCTGAAGTAATCGGCTGATCAAATACCGTTGTATCAAAAGGCGCTAAAGCATCATTAATCGCATTTTGGACGGCACCTGGAGCGCCTGCGGTTCCTGCTTCCCCCGCTCCCTTCGCACCTAATTTAGATGACTGGGTCGGCGTTTCTACATGAGCAACTTCAATATCCGGCATTTCATTTGCCATCGGCACGAGATAGTCGGCCATGCTGCCGTTTCTCAGTAGGCCACTATCGTCGTACAAACATTCTTCAAATAAAACACCGCCAATACCCTGAACAATAGCCCCACGAACTTGCTCATCTACCAACATTGGATTGAGAACACGTCCACAATCTTCAACCGCCCAATGCTTGAGAAGCTTTACAAATCCAGTATCTGGGTCTACTTCAACATAAGAGGCCTGGACGCCATTAGTAAAGATAAATGGGTAGTCTTTTTGAGTGTAGTGACGTGTAACCATAAGGTCAGCAGAAAATCCTGGAGGCAATGTATCGGTTCGGAAATAACCAATGCGTCCAATTTCACTAAATGGCAACAACTGCTCACCTGTGGCTTTATCTAAGACGAAACTTCTACGAATTGATAATTCAGCGATAGGTCGATTCAGGATAGTTCCTGCGAGCTTCAGAATATTTTCTTGCAATGCTTGGCATGCCAATAAAACGGCCTCGCCGCCAACACCAGCGCCACGAGATGCCCAAGTACCTCCACCATATGGAGTGACATCAGTATCGCCTGTAACAATGCGCACCTGGTTAATGGAGACACCTACTGCATCAGCTGCAATTTGGGCATAAATACCTTCAGTGCCTTGACCCTGCTCCCCTACACCTATCAATACTGAAACTACGCCACTAGGATCTAAGCGAACAGACGCACCATCCTGTGATGCAATGCGTGCCCCACCAACGCCATAGAATGCAGGGCTTGGGTTGGTAAGCTCGATCAGTGTGGCAAAACCAATACCACGATAAATTCCCTGCTTACGCAATTCTTCTTGCTCTTTACGCAATGCTGGATAGTCCATCATTTTTTCAATCGTGCGCAAACATTGCTCATGCGATAAGACTTCAAGCTTAATCCCAGAAATTCCAGAACAAGGATAAGCATCATCTGGAATGACATTACGCTTACGGAATTCCAGCGGATCCATTTTCAATTTCTGGGCCGCTAGATCAACCAAACCTTCAGTTACAGCGCAGGCAATTGGATGCCCTACTCCGCGATATTGGCAAGTAGGCGTCTTATTTTGAAAAACTACATTCAAATTGGCCCGATAGTTCTGATGCTTATATGGTCCACCGACTAAATTCACCACTTGATTTCCCTCAATTGCACTCGTTCTAGGGAACATGGAGTAAGGACCAATAGCGGTTAAGTCATCAATTTCAAAAGCCAAGATATCGCCAGCCTTATTCGCAGCAATGCGCCCCTTGATGCGATGCTCACGCGCATGAATATCGCTAGTAAAGGACTCTAGTCGATCAGCAACGAATTTAACTGGTCGCTCAAGCATCATCGCCAAACCAACGGTAGCAAAGTCATCAGGATACGCGTGCACCTTAATACCAAAAGAGCCGCCCACATCTTTGCAAATCACATGCACATCCGATTCAGATAAACCAAATTGGCGGCAATATAAATCTTGCATCATATGAGGTGCTTGCTGAGAGTGATACACCGTTAAGCGGCGCTCACCTGGGTTGTAATCAGCAATTTGACAACGCGGCTCCAAAGTCACACCAGTGTGTCGACCAAAACCAAATGTTGCTTCAGCTACGACATCCGCGTTTGCAAAAACTTCATCCACATTTCCCACATCTAAGCTGCGGGTAAAACATAAATTGTCGCCAAGCTCTGGATGAATTACGGGCGTCTGAGGTTCTAGCGCAGTTTCCATAGAGACCACTGCAGGCAACTCCTCCCACTCCACATCTACGAGCTGTAATGCGTCCTCTGCTTGGGCACGAGTTTCGGCAACTACAGCCACCACCGGCTCACCTTGCCAGCAAGCACGTTCAATCGCCAAGGCATACTGAGGTGCAGACTTCATGCCAGCTAGATGCCCTAAGGTTGCCACCCATGGCTTACAAATTTCTGCCATTTGTGCGCCATCAACAACTGCTAAGACACCTGGCATCTTGCTAGCCTGGTCCTTATGAATCTTGCCGATCTTCATATGTGCAACTGGGGAACGCCAAAATACGACGTGACCCATACGAGGCAACTTAATGTCATCAATATAAGTTCCCTGACCCTCCAAAAGACGACGCGCACTATGCCTTGGCTCACTCGTGCCAATATAGCGTTGGTCATTGGTAACAGGATCGAGAACGAGTCCCTTTAAATCACTTGGCTTATTCATAATGCGTTTTCCTAACCTGATTAAGCGTGAGCTACTACGGGTTTAATCTTCTGACCATTGGCACGTGCATCCAATACATCCACAATGGCATCTACAATCGAGTGATAACCAGTGCAACGGCAATAATTTCCAGAAATCCATTCGCGTACTTCCTCGCGGCTAGCTTTGGGACGCTGCTCAATTAACTCAGCAGCAGCTAAGAGCATCCCCGATGAACAAAACCCGCATTGCATAGCGTTGTGGCGCATAAAAGATTCTTGAAGATCTGCCAATGCCCCACTTTTGGTTAAGCCCTCTATTGTCTCAACCTGGGCGCCATCCGCCTGAATTGCCAAATAGAGGCATCCCCGAATAATTTGGCCATTCACTTTGACGGTACAAGCACCGCAAGCGCCCTGCTCACACCCTAAATGGGGACCCTTTAAATGCAAATCTTCCCGCAAAAAATCAACCAAATGTTTGCGTGGTTCTATCTCGGCAGTGATGGGTAGACCATTGACTGTCATTGAAATGGTTTTCTTAAGGCTCATGAAAATCTCCGCATTCTTCTTCAGTAAATCAGGCAATCAAATGCTTAAGCCCACGCTCAAGCAATACGCCAATTAAATGTTGTTTGGCTTCTGCACTATTAGTGATGTCCGCCATTGATTCAATTTCAGCTCGGGTAGCCGCTACTGCCTCAGTAATCAGATCGGGAGTCACTGCCTGACCATTCACTAATTCTTGCGCTTGAGTTGCCATGACTGGTGTCGCGGCAACCGAGAAAAAAGTAAACGCACAATCAGTTAAGGTATTGCCCTGCTTATTGGCAATCGCAGCCAATCCCGCAACGGCGTAATCGCCATGTCGTCTTGCCAACTCATGAAAATAAAATACTTGATTACTGCTAGCGATCGGAATTTCAGTGGCTATTAAAATTTCATCCGGCTCTAGCGAGGTTGTATAGAGATCAATAAAGAATTCTTGTGCAGATATACGTCGCTCACCTGCAGGCCCATGAATAATCATGGTGGCATTCAAGGTGAGACTGCATGCAGGCCATTCGGCCGCAGGATCTCCGTATGCCAAGGATCCGCCCCAAGTACCTAGGTTACGAATAGCGCGATGAGCAATATGTGGCGCAGCTGCTTTCAGTAATGGGGCATGCTTGGCAATGAGATCTGAATCCTCTATCTCGGTATGAGTAACTAATGCCCCAATTCGTAGGTGGCCACCATTCACACTAATACCCTTCAACTCAGCAATATCCGTAATATCAATTAGGATGCTTGGCTCTGAAAGACGCATATTTAAGGTAGCCAACAAAGTTTGCCCGCCTGCAATTAAGCGTGCATCCTCTCCGGCTTCCGCCAATAATGACAGCGCCTCTGGTAAAGCTCTAGGCTTAACATAATCAAATGCTGCGGCTTTCATTGTGTCTCCTCCACTACTAATTTATGAGCCCTTGAGGCTTTTTATTTTTTACTTCCTGTTGTGCCATCTTTACTGGAGGCACTCATTATTTTTATAGACTACTTTTTTATTGCTGCTTTTTTATTGCTGCTTTTTTATTGACTACTTATTTGCATCAGACTCCAATGCGACTGCCTCCCCACCTAATTCTTTTGCAAATTTCTGAAAAAAATCATCCGCAATCTTCTTGGCAGACGCGCTAATTAGACGACCACCAATTTGACCCAACTTTCCGCCAATAGAGGCTTCGGTTGTATAAGACACCAAAGTGCCACCCTCAGCCAACTTCAACTCGACTCTGGACTTACCTTTCGCAAAACCAGCAGCACCTCCTGAACCTTCGAATGCCATGGAGCAAGATTGGTCAGGAATAATGTCGCTCAGCAGTAATTTCCCAGAAAACCGAGCCCGAACTGGTCCGATCTTAAACATCACCTTGGCATGAATCTCCTCTGGGGAAATGCGGGTAATCTCTTCGCACCCAGGAATGGACTTAGCAAGCACATCAATATCGTTCAACCCCTTCCAAACGTCTGGGATTGAAGCGGCTATGAGCTGCTCACCATTAAGTTCCATGCATTCTCCTTGGGGTTTGTCCGAATAGAGTCTTATCTACCAATTGTTCAACAATGTACCATTATTTAACTTTTGGTCAATAGGTCCAAATTCGGATAAACCCTGAGAAACCATGCGTTTGATTGAAGATCGTGATTCCAGCCTAATTACTACCGAAATATCGGCAGGCTCAATGACGCCAACCAAGCGCAGAATGAATACTGCAGAGCGTAAGCGCCAGATATTGGATCGCGCTATTCAGTTTTTTGCCCAGCACGGAATGGATGGGCAACTCAGAAATTTAACTAAAGAGCTGGGAGTTACACATACCCTGCTCTATCACTACTTCCCTACAAAGGATGCGCTCATCCAGGAAGTGTACAAAGAGGTATTTGAATCCCGCTGGAAGCCTGAGTGGGAGCAGTTACTGGATGATCAGGAACTGAGTCCTGAAGAAAAATTTAATGCTTTTTATTTGGACTACACCAATACCGTCCTCACTCATGACTTTGTTCGCATCCTGATTTTCTCAGGTCTAAGCGATCACTCCATTAGTGATCGCTTTTTTGAACTATTGCGCTCCCGCTTGTTACCAAGGCTAATTCGTGAGACTAGAAAGTACTGTAATCGCCCCACTACATCTAAGCCCACGCAGCGCGAGCTAGAGTTTTTGATGGGATTGCATGGGGGAATTTTTTACATCGGAATGCGGCGTTGGATTTATGGTCAGGCTATCTATGCTGCTGAGAGCCCCAATACCGAACAAGAGATTATTCGGGATCGAGTCCAGTCCTACCTTCAATCCGCTAAATCATTATTTGCTTAATTCAAAAGGTCATCATGTCAAATTTAAGCCTGAATCATTTCTCCATCCGCAGCCTCGAGATTGAAAAAACTACAGCGTTTTTTACTAAGCTTTTAGGCCTTACTGTTGGGCCTAGACCTGAGTTTCCATTTCCAGGTGTTTGGCTCTATAACGGCGATGAAAGCAGTTGGGCCAATGCTGTCCTCCATTTGATTGCCATTGATAAAAATGATCCCAATGGCTTAAAAAAATATCTAGGCGATCGCGACCCCTCTTCCCTTCATGGTTCTGGTGCGGTTGATCACATTGCTTTCTTTGCTCATGGGCTTGAAGAAAAAATTGCATTGCTAAAAGAGTTAAACATTGCCTACCGTGAGCGGACTGTCCCAGTTCTAAAGCTCCACCAGATTTTTTTAGATGATCCCAATGGTGTTGTGATTGAATTAAATTACCCCGCAGAAGAAAAAGCTGCACTCGATGCCAAGGCTGCATAAGCATTTATATGGCTAAGATCCTCATCGTCGGCGGCTCCTTAGGAGGGCTCTTTGTAGCAAATATCCTGCTGCGCCAAGGCCATGATGTCACCCTGCTTGAAAAGGCAACTGGATCTCTGGATGGTCGCGGCGCTGGAATTGTTACGCATGACGCCTTGGCAGATGCCCTGCGTCAAGCGGGAGTTGCTGTGGATGACACTCTTGGTGTGCCTGTCGCAGAGAGGATCACACTGGATACTGATGGACAAAGCTTAGGTACGATGCAGTTACCTCAAATACTGACCTCATGGAGTCGTCTGTATCACATGCTTAAAGAATGTTTTCCTGCGGAGCGCTATTTGCAAGGTAAGACTGTTAAATCAGTTAGCCAAACCACCGATCAAGTAGAAGTTATTTGTGAAGATGGCAGTCGTTATGATGCTGAACTCTTAATCGCTTCTGATGGCATACGTTCTGGTGTGAGAGCACAGGTAGCACCTCAGATACAACCAGAATATGCCGGCTATATTGCATGGCGCGGCGTTTGCGATGAAGCCTGCCTCTCTAATTACACCTTAGACACCCTCTTCAATCGTTTTGGATTTTGCCTGCCCAAAGGCGAGCAAATGCTAGGTTACCCAGTTGCTGGCTCAGGAAACGATACTCGTCCTGGCAAGCGCCGCTATAACTTTGTTTGGTATCGTCCCGCCTCAGAAAACGAGGAACTCGTTAACTTACTAACGGATGATGATGGACGCTATTACCCTACCGGCATCCCTCCATTAAAAGTGTCCTGGAAACATATCGCTCAGATGCGAAATATTGCACGCGATATATTGGCGCCCCAATACGCAGAAATTCTTGAAAAAACAGCAGCTCCTTTTTTGCAAGCAATTTACGATGTGCGCTCAGAAGAAATTGTGTTTGGACGAATCGCCCTCATGGGAGATGCCGCCTTTGTTGGCAGACCGCACGTAGGCATGGGCGTGACCAAGGCTGGAGATGAGGCCGTTGTTATTGCTAAACATATTGCTAAGTTAGGTGCTACTCCAGCCGCTTTAAAGGCTTACAGGGATGAGCGCCTCAAACTAGGCCAGCAAGTTGTCGCAAGAGCGCAGTATCTAGGGCGCTATATGCAAGCACAAGGCAGCAAAGGGGTTTCAAATAGCGAAAACTTGAAGAGAAATGCCGATACAGTGATGGCCGAAACAGCTATTGATATCAGCGAATTATTAGCCCAAGGGAAAGCAGTGCCTGAATCTACGCATTGATTGGTGCATTCAGTTAAGATTTATGCAATAAAAAAGTATTCTTATTTAAACAAAGTTTTATATGGAGGAGACAACCATGAAACAAAAAGTAACGAATCAAACTAGAAGAAAAGTACTAATCGGTGGCGCAACAGTTGCAAGCACTCCACTTTGGTTAAACGTCGCCAATGCACAGGCCGACACAATTAAGATCGGCTTTCCAGTCCCTCTCACTGGTCCTTTCTCCGCTGAGGCGCAAGACCAGGTCAAGGCAGCCGAATTGGCCATTAAAGAATTTAATGATGCCGGTGGCTTTAATGGCCGTAAAGCAGAACTCTTGGTACGTGATGACAAATTAAATCCAGGTGAAGCTGCGACTCGTACCCTCGAATTAATTGAAAAAGATAAAGTGAATTATGTAGTTGGCTCACTTTCAGCCGC
>JACCDO010554215.1_pt1 | contig 23081 bp, 43 predicted proteins | sample 7446101 | NCBI WGS metagenome assembly JACCDO01 (sample SAMN15323440, study PRJNA562643) | freshwater metagenome | isolation source: river surface water | place: USA:Blue River Watershed | collected 2017-08-16
ATGATTAATTATGCTAATGCTAAAACTAAATATAATATTGCTTAATTTTTTATTTTTTTGAAAGAATTTTATTTAATCTACGTAATTCATGAGCAATAGAATTTAAATGTGTTGCTACATTATTTCCTTCTTCATCTACTAAAAAGTTTTTAAGAAGTTCATATTGAATTATGGTAGGGTCAAATTCTTCATCATCATCGTCATCACTACTTTCTTCTTCATTATCATCTTCCTCTTCATCCTCATCATCATCCTCAAGTCCTTCTTCAACTTCCTCTTCTTTATCCTTAATTTCTAATTCTTCCTCATCAGAACAAACACTATTTTTATCATCACTAGAAGACATATTTATTATATGAATTAAACTATTAAAATAATTCTTATATAATTTTAAGGATAATGAAAGTATTTATAATCAAATTTTTAGGTTTTTTAATTGGTTTTTTCATAACAATCATACTGATAAATTATATTAGTGTTGAAAATAAAAAGCAAATTATTGAAAAATATGAAACTTCTGGAATTTCTCCAACAGTTCCTGTTGTAACAACTATTCAAAATTCTGAAAATAAATTTATGGCTATAAATAGTTTTACTGATAAAATTAAAATTGATGAAAATAGATGGTATGAAAAAGATGTAACTTTACCATTAGTTGTTAATTCAACTAATGATAATAAATATTTTACTTATACAGGTAAAATTGAATTAGTGCAAAATACTATTAATACTGAAAGTGTTAAAGGTGCTAAATTAGATGGTATTCAATTAGATGGTCCAAATAGTTATTATTTTGCAAATAATCCTGTAAATAATGAATTAAATTCATTTAGCATTTATTTTGCTGGTAAATTTAAGGGTTCTAGTCAAAATAATAATATTTTATTTGAAATGATTGGAAATACTGAAAGTATTAATTATCCAAGTGAAATTAAATATGCCCAATCAATAGTAAGTTTAAATTTATTTAAAAATCAAAATAATAATTTTGATATAATTATTACTATTGGTAATGTAGTTTATAAAGGTTTAATTAATAATATTGATAAAGCAGTTATTATTAATAATGATGTCATTAATTTTTATTTAACTTATTCACCAACTGAATTAATTTTTGGAATTAATAAACAAATTTATAAATATTCAATTGATGCAAATGCTTTTAAAGTTAAATTAGGTTCAACACCTGTAGTTATAAATAAAGGAGGTAATTTAAATATGGATTTATATTTATTTGTTTATTATAAATCTGTTATTTCTTTTACTGATGTTCAACAATTAGTTAAATATACATATTCTAATTTATCTGGTTTAGAAACTGTTGTAAATGCTTCTCCTAAATGTGATCTTCCAGCAACTCAAGCTGAAAAAAATATTGATACCAAATTAAAAGAAATGGAATCAAATATTATAAAAACTATTGAAAAGAAAAATACTGAAATTAAAAAAGAAACTTCTAAAAGTGATGTAGAACCTTTAAAATTGCCTTCAACAAAAACTAATGAAAAAACTGGATTTTTTGATTGGTTTTTTTAATTCGTTTATATAATTGATTTAAACATATGAATTTTAAGTAAAGATAAAGAATGAACGATTTATTAGAAGGAAATTTTAATAATAATAGAAAACAAATAACAGGCACTGATTTATTATTTAATAAAAATAAAATTAGTAATGAAGTTGCTTCTCTTTCATCTTCATTATCTTCTTTATCTAGTCAATCTAGTAATCATTCTTTATCAAGAAAAATAAAAAAACCAATTTATAATAATGAAGATTATGAAGAGGAAGTTGTAAGACCTAAAATTAAAATTCATAAACCTGTTATTCAAAATAATGATGATGATGATGATGATGAAGAGGAAGAAGATGATGATGATGATGAAGAAGAGGAAGATGATGATGATGAAGAAGACGAGGATGATGAAATGAGAAGTAATGCAAGTGAAAATAGCGAAGTTGATTTAGTTAAAAAGCGTAAAAATGAATTAAATGAAAAAAAAGAGATTTTGTATCAATTAAATAGACTTGAAAGTAAAGGATATAAGATACCTGGCAGTTTTTCAATGCAAACAGATATTAACGAATTAAGACATGAATATGATAGAATTGTAAGAGATAAGGATGTTGATACTAGTATTAGATTTCAACGTAAAATGCTTATGGCGTTTGTAACTGGAACTGAATATCTTAATTCTCGTTATGATCCATTTGCTATTAAATTAGAAGGTTGGTCTGAACAAGTTCATGAAAATATAACAGATTTTGATGATATTTTTGAAGAATTACATGATAAATATAAAGCTAAAGGCAAAAAAATGCCTCCTGAATTACGTTTATTTATAAGTCTTACTGGAAGTGCTTTTATGTTTCATTTAACTTCAAAAATGTTTAAAGAGAGTTCTATTCCGGGGGTTGAAGAAGTTTTTAAGGCAAATCCTGAATTAATGAAACAATTTCAAAGTGCTGCAGCAAAACAATTTATTTATAAAAATACTGGAATAGAAGCTCAAGAAAAACCCAATCAAAATAATACAGGTGCAGGTGGTCAAGGATTATTTGGAATGATTGGTAATTTATTTGGTGGTTTATCAAATACACCTGCATTTAATAATAGTCCTAAAATGCCTACAATGAATAAAGATATTAGAAATGATTTATCAAATATTCATAATAAAATTTCACCAAATTTAGATGAAGATAATAGAATTGAAACTTTATCTATTAGTGATGAAGAAATTACATCAATTATTGAAGATGCAACTGATATTAGTCTATTAAAAAAGTCAGTTAAAGGAAAAAATAAAAGAACTTTGAATATTTAACGGCGTCCAGTTTTTTTAGTGCCTATTTTTTTAATTTCTTTACCTGTATTTGAAACGAAACTATTTAAACTATTCATTTCTTTTTTTAAGGTTTTTGGTATTTTTGATAAAGAACCAATTGGGTCTCTTATAGCATCACTTGCATTTTTACTGGTTTCTTCTACAGTTTTAACAACACTGAAAAGAACAGTAAAAATAGTTGTGGTAATTATACCTAAAATAAATAAAACTACTAATAATATTAATTCAATCATTGAACCTATCATTATAATTTCACGTCGCATATCAGCAGAACATTTACATTTTTCATCAACTAAATAGCGAGTATAACGGAATACAACATATAAATAATAAATAAATACTAATATGAATACTAAATCAACATATTTATATAAGATTACGATATTGTTTCCTAAATATTCTTTCATGGAACTTTCCGGAATAAAGGCTGTTAATAATAGATAAATAATTGCAAATATAGTAAATCCTTTAATAAATGAGGAATTAGTAGTCATAGCACAAGCACATCCTTTTGCTTCAAGACTTTGAATATAAGTGTATATAAGGACCAATAAAATAACTACTAAAAATGAGTATAACATTTTCATTATATAAGCAATTCCAAAATTCATAATTTATTATAATTCTATTTTATTATAAATATTATTTTATTGGAATAATAAATATTTTTCTATCTTTTGGTTTTAAATAAGGTATTTTAAAATAATCAAAAATGTCTTTTTCACTATTAATTTTTGGTTCTTCTTTTAAACCTTTAATTCCATGTTCACTCAATGATAAATTAAAATTACTTTTAACATAATTACGAAATCCAACATTAAAATCAGCAGAACCAGTAAAATAAAGAAGAGAATAGTAATATTCTTTTTTAGCTGCAATTAATATATCTAATCGTCTAGCAGGATTATTATCAATTCTAACAATTCCCATAAATTTATGTTTTCCCAATCCAAGTGTTTCCAAAATATAACCACTATTTCTAATATCATTTATATAAGAAATTAAATTAAATTTTCTGTCTTCCATTATTATTAAATCAATATCTCCCATTGTTTCACTTCCTCTCCGATAAGAACCAACAAAATCATAAGTTATGTCATATTTCTTTAAATCTTTTTCAATTAATTTTTTATGAATTTTAAATTCTTCTAATGGTATTCTTTTTTTAATATCATCATAATATAATAAACCTATTTTTTGTTTATTATTTAATAAATGTTGATTTCTTTTTAATAATTCTATTGAAGTAATACCATTTGCTATTAATTCATCTGTTTTTACTTTACCAATACCATAAATATCATTTAATTGTTCTTTAAAATAATAAATATCATCTTTTATAATATTTTCTTTTTCATAATTAATAATACCTGTTTCTATTAATTCCTTAATTTTACTATTAATTCTTTCACCTGCTTTTATATTTTTTATAAAATCTTCATAATTATAAATTGGTTGTTTAAAACCATATAATTGAGTTAAAACTTTCGAATATGCTTGAACTTTATAATATTCTTTCATTTGAATTAAATAATTTTTAATATTGGTTAAATGTTCAATAATTTCAAATTTAAAATTTTTTTTATTCATTTATCTATTAGTATCTAATATTTTCATTATTTTAAATTTTGTTGAATTTTCCATATTATCTAAATTATATTTTTTTAAATTATCGATAATTTTACTATCTTTATTATTTTCATAAATTACCATTATTTCATCCAATAAAAATTCAACTATATGTTTATAATTATTATTTTCAATATATATATCAATCATTTTTAATATATCAATATTTAAGGAAATTGGAAAATCAGGTCTGTTAAGTTTTTTATTTATATTTAATAATGCTTTTAAAATAGATAATGTTTGTTTTTTAAATTTTACAAATTTACAATAATTATCATAATTATCATTATTATATAATATTTTATTATTTATTAAAAAATCATCTGAAACAAACCATTCTTTATTATTGATATAAGAAAAACAATAATTATTAATATGATAATCTATATAATTCTCTGGAAATAAATAAAGAACATCTATATAAATATTATTTGACGAAATTTTAATAAAATTAATTAATATATCAAACAATGCATTTAATTTTGTTTCATTTATGCTTTTTATAAATTCTTTTATTTTATTATAAATTGTTGTTTTATTAATATCTGTTAATTTATTTAAATATGATGTAAATTCTTTTTTATATTTCATTTCATCATTTAAATCTATTAATACAACAAATGGTCTTGTTCTGTTATTATTTGTTTTTACTACTTTCTTTTGATTAGCCATTATTTTCTTTTTTTCCCATAAACTTTTTGCATCATAATTTGAAACAAAACAATTATAATTACTTACAAGTTCATTTGCTTTTTTTTGTAAAGTTTCATTTTGAAAATCATAAGTTTTATCATAATTTTCCTTAAATGTATTTAAAGAAATTTTAATAAATCCTAAATCGTTATTATCCATAATAATAAACATTTATTATAATTCTTTAACTCATTTCTTTTTCTAATATTCTATCTATTAATTGTGCTTTTGTTCCTTCTGTATTTAATTCAAGTTCAACACATTTCTCTTTTAATTTATCTAAATTTAATTTTGATAATTTTTTTTTTGTTAGATTATTTGAACTCATTATTGATTCTTTATCATCCATTACTGTTTCTTTTTTTAAATCAAATATTGGTTCTGATATCATTTCCTTTTCTGGTAACAAATCCTCAATATTAATTATATCAATATCTTTATTTATTATTGGTTCTTCATTATCTTCATCATCAAATATTTGAGACATTATTATTTCATTCATATTCATTTCTTCATTTGTTATTTTATTTTTAGGAATAGGACATTGTTGACCATTACATTCTAATTTATAAAATTTTTCATGTAAAATATATACATCATTTTCAAGAATAAAAATTTTATAAATCAAATATAAAATTACGGTTACTATTAATGCCATTAATAAATAATAAAATAAATTATTAATATTAAATAATAATTTAGTAATCATTTCTTAAATTGTCATTACATAATTTGTTTTTAATTTCAATCGCACTATTTATAATCTCATCATTAAATTTTTGTTTTTTTAATAATTCTATCGCAATCGTTTGTTTTGAACTTCCTTTATTTATTTTATAATCAAATTTAAATTTATTATTTTCATCTTTTATTGCACTAACTGATAAATTTAAAAATCGTTTTTTATTTTCACCTAATGAAATTAAATTATGAAAGTGTGTTGTTATTATTATTGATATTCCTTCTAAATTTCCCAGATATTTAGCAATTGCATAAGCTACAGACATTCCTTCTATTGGTGGTGTTGAATGCATTGGTTCATCTAAAATAAATAATCCCTTCTTTTTTCTTTTTGCAATATCATCTGCTATTTTAATGATATTACTACAACAATCTGTTTCTGCTTCAAAATAAGATTTTGAACCTATCTCATCTTTAACTCTCATAAATGAAATAATAGCATCATATATTAATAATTCTCCTTTAATTCCATTAATTAAACCGAAAGTTTGAGATAATATTATATTAGAAGCAATTGATTTTACAAAAGTAGTTTTACCACCTGCATTAACTCCCGTAATTATTAAATTTCTATTTAAATCTACTGGATTTGATATTTGTTTATCATTTAATAATGGATTTCTTAAACCCCAAATTTTAGTATTATTATTTGAATAAGATGGAATAGACCAATATTTATTTTTCTTAAGAGATGTAATAGTATTTATGGTATCTAAAATATAAATAACTTTAAGGATTGTTATAATTGAAGTTTTAAATTTAGGGTCTTTCCATAATTTATAAATAGTTGATATATCATATTTAATTTGTTCAAGATTTTTAATGGCAGTTATAACATCATCTTCTTGAAGATTATAAATATTAAATGGTAACCAATTAAAATTTGAACGTTTAATTAAAACTAATGATGTTTTAATAAAATCAACTAATCCCTTAATTTTTATAAATAATTTTTCACGAGTTTTATAAATTATATATGAAATTAAAAAGGTTTGATAAATACTATAAAGATAAATAAATACATAAATTAAAAAACTTATTATTTTCATTAAATCTTTACGTAAATCACCAGATGGTTTAAATAACATTTTTAAAAATTGAAATAAGATGTTTAAATATTTAAAAAAAGATAAATTAAGATGCATATATTTATTAAGATAATAATATGGAGTTAAAATTATTGATAATGGATAAATAATACAAGTTAAGGGCATAAAAATAATTTTATAAAGATGATATAAATCTAAAAAAGTTCTATAATTATTTAAACGATTTATTATATAAGTTGATGGAAATAAAAGATTTATTGACATATCATCATCAATTTCTTCTTTTAAATTCATAATCCATAATAAATCTTTTTCTGTTGATTTAAGAATTTCTAATTGATAATCAGGTATTTCATAATAAGTTTTTTGTCTAGCTAATAATAAATCTTTATTATTAATTGGATTTTTAATAATTTTATCAATTACTATTGAACCTCCACGAGTAATTGGCAATTTTTTTATCCATTCATCAATATTAGTATCAGTATAAATAGAAAGACTAGTATTTATAGTATCATTAATAGTTATATTAGATAATATTGAAGATAATATTAAATTAAGATTAGTTTCAGTAATTTCAAGAAAATTATCTAAATCTTTAATATCCATAATTAAAAAATAGTAATAAAAAATAAATTCAAAATTAATTTCACTTATATAAAAAAATGATACAAATATTAATCAAATAATATAAAATGGATAAATATATAATTATAGTATATGATAATTATATTTATAAAATCGAAAAAGAACCATATGAAACTGATGAGAATACATATAGAAGAGGATGGTTTATAATTAAAAATCATAATAAAGATAATTATGAAGAAACTGTTATAAAATCAATTATTTATTTAAATGAAAATAAAAATAAAATGAAATATTTAAGTTCATGATCTAGATTTACTCATTGATTTTGATTTTGTTTTAGTGGCTTTCTTTTTTCCAAATACATCTTTAATTTTGAAATTTTTGTCAGTTGCAAATCTGGTAGCTAAAAATGCTAATGCGGCAGCAAAAGGTGCTAATTCAACTCCACCACCTTTATCACTTTTGCAAGTTCTATATGTTCTTTTAGCACCACCTTTTGCTGGAGGAGTTTGAACAGATGGTGGGGTAGATACTTGAGCAGTTGCTTGAACAGGTGGTTGTAAATTTGCTAATAAATTAGAAGTAGTAGTAGCCATATCAGTCATAAATACACCACCCTTTTTCTTTCCATATTTTTTAGGTTTTAAAGCAGGATTTTTTTTAGCTTTTTTAGATTTTTTGGATTTTCTAGCTTTGCCTCCAGTTGAAGGAACAACAGCTTTATCAAATAACATAAAATTATCACTTACTTCTGCATAATTTCCACAACCAGCTTTTTTTGTTTTTAACATATCTATTTATTAAATATATATTTTTTTTATCTACTGAAAACTTTCAAAACTAAAAAAACAGCAGTTATAGTTGTTATAAAATTTAAGAGAATAAATATTATTAAAAATGGAATTATATAATAAAGAGTATAGATTAATATAGGTTTAATTATTTCTGTTCTTATATCGGATTTTAATATTTCCTCTTTTACAAATTTAATTATAAGATTAATTAATTTATTACTATGCGTCATTATTTATAATCCTATTACCTTAATATTAATAAGAATGAAACATTTATTTAAAAATCCGCAGAAGAAGGGTAAAGGTTATATATGTAATTCTCAAGATAAAATTTTAGTAGAATTAAGCGAAATTAAAATTAAAAATTTAAAAAAAATAAATGATAATAATGGTTATTTTTTTGAATGTATCATACCTAATAAAAATAATATACAAGAATTAAAATTACTTGAAGAAATTGATAATGATGCTAAAGATTGTTTATATGATAATTATAATGAATGGTTTAAATCTGAAGAAGATGATAATGAAGATATTATAAATGAAATTTATATTAATTCGGTTGATGAAGATAATATAACTATTATTTTAAGTAATAAAATAGAAACTACATTGGTAATAAATGAAGAAGAAAAAGAAATTGAAGATTTTATAAATTTTATAAATACAAATAAAAAAAATAAAAATTTAATTATTAATGTTAATATTATATTTCTTGGTATTTACATTAATAAAACTAATATAATTAATAAATGGGCTTTTAAAAGTATTAATATCGAAACTGTATTGGATAATGATAATGATTGGAATAGAGAAGATATTGAAGAAGAATGGAGATATGATTTAATATCATATGAAGAAGACGTTAAATCTAAAATAAATAAATTGGAAAAATCATTGGAAAATTCTAAAAAATTATTTAATGAAATTATTAACGAAAAAAATTTAAAAAATTGGGAAATTAAAATTGATAAATTAAAAAATAATATTTTATCTATATATGATAATAGATAGAATATTATAAATGGGTTCAAATAGTTCAATTGTTATTTCCTTTGCTATTGCTATATTATTATTATTAATTTTAATGCTTCTTTTATCTTATAATTCAAAATGTAAAACTGATAGTGTTGAGCGTTTTGAACCAAATCAACAAATAGAACCTTTAATGAATTATAATGAAAGATTTCAAAATGAAATAAATCAAAGTTTTAAAGATAATAATGAGGGTTTTAATAATCAAATTGTCGACCCATATGCACCTGGGGGTCCTTTAAAAATAAAAGATGAAGAAAAAGTTTCAGCTGTTGGTTATGAAGGATTTACCAATGGTGTTGATTATATGCAACAAGATCCAACCTCTTGTTTTAAACGTGACCGATTAACCAAAGATGATTTATTACCAAAAGATGCTAATTTAAAATGGGCTCAAATAAATCCTTCTAGTGCTGGAGATATTACTGATAAAAATTTCTTAACAGCGGGATATCATATTGGAATTGATACTAAAGGTCAATCATTAAGAAATGCTAATTTACAATTACGTTCCGAAATACCTAATCCTCAAGTTGCTGTAAGTCCTTGGTTAATATCTACTATTGAACCTGATATTCGACCAGTTAGTTTTGAAATTGGAAGCGCTCCATCTTATTAATAAATATATAAAGATATAAAAATATACAATTATTATTTATGTCTTTTAGTCAGGCTAAACAAGATATATTTGTAATCAATTGTCTTAAATTTAAAAAAGATGGTTTTTTTGTAGAAATTGGTGGAAATCATCCGATTATATGTAGTAATACTTATTTATTAGAAAAAGATTATAATTATAAAGGAATTATTGTTGAAATGGATAATTCATATTTACCATTATATTAGGAATATAGAAAAAATAGTATTCCTATTATTGCTAATGCTACAAAAATCAATTATTTAGAAAAATTTAAAGAATTAAATGTTCCTAAAAATATCGATTATTTATCTTTTGATTTAGATGTTGATAATAATTCAACTCTTGAAACATTAGAATTATTTGATCAACAATTATTTATGAATTATAAATTTGCTGTAATTACTTTTGAACATGATATATATAGAAAAGATTTGACCTCTATATTAAATTTTAATTGTAATAATACTAAAAATAAATCAAGAGAAATATTTGAAAAATATGGTTATATTAGGGTATTTAGTGATATTTCACATTGTAATAATGCATTTGAAGATTGGTATATTCATCCTGATTTAATTGATATAAATTATATTAATGAATTAATTAAAAAAAATAAAAAACATTATAATAATGATAAAATTGAATATAATTTAATTGAATTTTAATCAAATGAAACATAACATTTTGTATTTAATATATCTTGTCGAGGAATTATAGATGATTTTTTCTCTTTTCTATAAACATTTTTAGACATATTATCATAAATTATTTTTTGATTTTCTAATGCATAAGTTATTATTCTATTGGAAAATGCCCATTTAAAGAAATTTAATTGTCCGATTGTTGTTTCTATTGCTATTTGTTTATTTGGTTCAATTATAAAAGTAATTCTATCATGTCTTCTAAATGAATCAAAATTTATTTTTTTAAATGACTTTAATTGAGCTCTATAATCCAAATAAAGATTTATTTTTTTATATTTATTAATATTTCCTTCTGGTAAATCATAATAAATTTCATTTGTATCTAATGAAATCCAATAAATTATATTATTATTTTTTGCATATATTGTTACTAACCAATCTATCATCCTTAATGATAAATCATGTTTTCCATCAATAATATCTTTAAGAGTATATTTATATTCATCATTTTTTGAATAAAAATTTGATAATGATGATAATAATAATTCTTTACCACTATTTGACATTAATTATCTTAATCTTAATTTTCTTAAATCATTATCATATCAAAAATAAGAGCTACTATTGATAAACATAATAATAATCCTATTTTTCTATCCCATAAATATAAATAAAAATTTATTATTATTAACAGCAACAATAACCAAAAATTCTCATAAAATTCAATAACTGTTTCTGGATATGGAACTGATGGTCTTAATCCATATATCAATAAATATGCACTTAAAAAACCTATAATCAAATATCGTAAAAATAATATTATATTCATTCTATAATAATTATTTTTTTTCTTTTCAATAATAATTATAGAAAATGATTAATTTTTCCTTATTAGAGGAAGCTTACCCCAATGATGACAAATCCATCAAAAAGAAAAAAAAGGTTATTGATGAAGAAAAATGTAAACCTCTACAAGCTCCTCCTTATACTATTCCATTAGCTTGTGATAATTCGTCTAAACATCATGAAAAAGTTATGAATGATGCTATCAATACTAATTTTAAAAAATCAGATTATAAAAAAGATGGAATAAAAGCATTTGATTATGATGAAATGGATGCTTATTTAACTGTAAGTGATATAAAAACAAATAATACCGATAAAACTGAAGAATATAGAATTACTCCGTTTTTAGCGAATTATTTACGGACTTTAAGAGATAATTTAAATAAACCAATTAATCAAACCAATGATAATTATTTAAATATTGAACAATTTTCCAATAATAATAATAGTTTAAAAGTAGATATAAATTTATATAATCTATTTTTATTTATATTTTTAGGTATTGTTATTATTTTATTAATTGATCAAATTACCAAATTAGTTTCACTTCATAAGATATAAAGGATTTATTGAAATTAATTAAATAATAATAATGAAACCTATTACTCATATGGTTTTTGGTGGTAATGCATTAAGAACTCTTTGTTTATGTGGAATTCTTCGTTATATCTATTTTTATAATTTAGATGCATTTATAAGAGATGTCTCTGGAACTTCAATGGGAGCTTTTTTTGCTCTCGCTTTTGCTCTTAAAATTCCAATTGAACAATTAGAACAAATGATTTACAAAGTTTGTAAAGATAAAAATATTGCTACTGTATCTCCATCTAGTTTTATAAATATTATGGATAATTATGGTGTTGGTTGTTCTTTAAATTATTTAATAGACATTAAACAATTTATTAAAGATAATTATAATCAAGATGATATGACTTTTTTAGAATTATCAAAAAAAACAGGTGTAAATTTATATGTTAGTGCAACTAATATTAACAATACCAAAAATACAAATTTTAATGTTAATAATACTCCTAATATATCTATTATAGATGCTGTTGCTGCGTCAATGTGTGTTCCATTATTATCAAAACCTATAATTATTGATGGTTATTATTATATTGATGGATATTTAACAGATAATTTTCCATTAGAAATTTTTAAAGATATACCTAGAGAACAAATATTAGGTGTTGCTGTAAATGTCGAAAATGATTATTTAATTCCTCCAATTGAAAAAGGAACTGAATTAAGTTTTATGAATTATATTGTTAATATATTTTTCACATTTTATAATAATACATATAAATTATGTTATTATAATAAAATTAATAGTTATAATGATTTTCTAATAATTAAAAGTAGTCCTATTAAAAGTATTTTTAAACCTAATATTAATGAAGAAGAAGGTTATATTGATTTTAGTTTAAAGGAAGAAGATATTAATAATCTTTTTCTTCAAGGATTTAAAGAAATTAATGATTATATGAATAAATATAATTATTGTAATAGTAATGTTGATTTAGTTTTATGTGATAAATCTTCTAATTTCCAAGAAATATAAATATATGTATTATTTGGAGGTGGTAATTGTGATACATATAATCCCGACATTCTTAATTGTTTCATTATATATTCAACACAATTTTTATAATCATATAATGGATATCCAATTATCACAGGTTGTATTTTATAATACATACACATTCCTCCATGTTCTGCAATATGTTTTATTTTTTTATTACATATCTCTAGTATATGATTAAATACTATTGAATTTCTATTTTCCTTCTTTTTCTTTATATCATATAATTCAGTTAATGAAATTTTACTAACTCTATTCATTATTACTAATAATTATTATAAATTATTTTTCTAATTAATCAAAGCCCAATCTAATATTAAATTAGCTTCTCTATTTCCTTCATACATTTCTTTAGATGGTAATACCATTAATGTAGGAGCACCTGAAACATCTTTATATTCTTTTCCTTCCGTTGATTGAAGATCAATTTTCTTTAATTTTAATCCTGAATATTTATTTTCACTTTTAACTAAATTTTCTATTTTAGTCCATTCTGGTTCAAATTGATTACAATATGTACATGTTTTCATATAGAAATAAACTAAAGTTTTATCTCTAACAGTAAATTTTTCCATATATTTACTTCCTAATATAGAACCAAAAATTATAGCAACTGCAAGAATACCAAGAACAATGAAAAGTCGTGTATTACTTCCACTTTTTTTATTAACCATTTTCTAATAATTATTAAAGAAATTAATAATTAAATTATAACTATTTTTTTCAAATTTTGAAATTAATTCAATATCAGTTAATAAAAATAATCTATAATCATAATCAATTAAACTATTATTATTTATTCTTATTGGTGAATGATCATTATTAATTAATTCTTTTTCAATTTTCTCAATATTATTATTATTTACTATTACTATTGCTCGATGAATATTCATTGACTGATATAAATTTTCTATATAATCTATATAAGTCATATTAATAATTATTGATAATTAATATTTATATATTATAAATAATAATGCTAATATAATTATAATTAAATTTATATAAATTATATATTTAATTATTATATCATTTATATTTGTTATTTTCATTTGATTTAACCATATAATAGAATTAACTATAAAAAAAAGAAAAATTATTAAAGAAATTATTATTAAAATTTTCATTTACTATTTTAGAAAAATAAATAAAAAATGAAATTTATTTTAATTTAATATTTAAAAATCCATGATTAAACATATATTTCTATTCATTCGCAGTTCAATTATTTTTTCTTCAAATAATCCTGAAATTTATAATTTGAGTGAAATTAAATTTAATTTTAATTCAAAACCTACTTTGGAACATATTTTTCCTAAATCTTATATGAATAAAATTAGTTATAATGATATGCATAATATTTATAAATGTAATGATAAAATTAATAATATGCGTTCCAATTATAAATATACTGATTTTTCTGAATTAAATAATTTAAATGATTTTGAAAGAATTTATAATACGAATAATTTTATTTCTGTAAAAAATAAATTATTTATTCCTGAAGAAGAAAGTAGAGGTATTATTGCAAGGACTATTATGTATATGTCATATGAATATAAATTAAGATATTCTAAAGTTATTAATACATCATTATTAATTAATTGGTGTTTAGATTATCCACCCATCATTGAAGAAATTAATCATAATAATTTAGTATTTAAAAAACAATATAAAAGAAATAAATTTATCGATTTATATAATAAAAAAAATTATGAAAAATATATTAAAAATACTTTTAATGAATAAAAAAAATGATTTAAAATTTACATTTTTTTATTTATAAATGTTTACTAAACGGAGGCAAGACAAAACCGAAAGTCAAAATTCGGAGGAAAAAATTATTAATAAGAAGCATCAATTATTTTTATCTCAAGCTTCTCAAATTGCTTTGAAATCTAATATGCTTCAAAAGCATGGTGCCGTTATTGTTTACAAAAATAAAATAATTGCAAGTGGTTATAATCAAATATGTGGTTATATGAATAATAATTATAGTATTCATGCTGAAGTTTCTGCAATCAGTAAGTTATTTTATAATAAAAAATTATTAGAATTATGTGATATTTATGTTGTCAGAATTGCATCTGCTACGTTTGATAATTGTTTGAAAAATTCAAAACCTTGTAAGAGTTGCACGAATTTTATAAATAAATATAATTTAAAAAATATTTATTATTCCACTAATTATGAATATGATAGAATAACAAAAAATTAATCTTGTTTTTTTTTATTTTATTATTCAAAAACATTCTTTTGCCTCTTTATAACTTGTTCCTAACTTAAGAGTTATGACATATTTATTCCGACGCATATGAATAATAGTCATGATTACATGAAATCCACCATCACTCATGAACATTATTTTGTCATCCTTCTTGAAAGTATATTTAACATCCATTTGAATTAATTCCTCCTTTCCAAATTTAGCAAATTTGTCAACAAAAGTTTTAACTGAACATGGAAAAGAAGCATAGAATGTAAAATCATTAATCCATGTTGTGCTAATAGCATTTTCAATACATCTTATGATGTAATGCATAAAATTCTCAAGTATTATATCACTCGACATTTTTAAAATAAATATTATTTGTTAAAAATCATTTTTTGATAATTTCTAAATAAATAAATACAAAATATTTAAAAACATTCTAATCCAGTTTTTAATTCTGTTCCTATCTTAACATAAAGAACATATTTATTCCGACGCATATGTTGAATAGTCATTATTACATGAAAACCACTATCACCTATAAATATTATTTTATTATTCTTCTTATAAACATTAATAACTTTAAATGTATATACCTCTTCTTTTGCAAATTTATCAATTTGGTCCATCATAGTTTTAACTGAACATGGAAATGATGCATAAAATATAAAATCATTAATCCACATAGTATCTACAGCTCTATCAATACATCTAATAATATAATAAAGAAATTTATCAGGTATCATTTCAAAAGACATTTAAAAAAAATAAATTAATTTAAAATCATTTTTTATTTTTTAAAATACAAAAATTTAATTTTGTTTTATTTTTGATTTTTATTTAAAAATATTTTGAAACACTATGAATTCCACCTACTAATGCAGTATGAATTTCATAAATATTACTTGAGATGTTTTTAAAACTGATAATCATATAATTTAACATATGACCATTAATTACTAATAAAACTCTGTCATTTTTTTTGATAACAGAATTAACTTTGAAATTTGTAATTTTATTTGTGATTTCTTCAAATTTTAAAATTAATTCAATTAACTCACAAGGAATTACAGAAATTTCAACTTTATTTATTCCATAATGAAAAGATGTTTCATTAAGATAATCAATCATAAAATTTTGAAAATCTTTTGGAATAATATCTGCCATTTTTTATATTATTTAAATTTTATAAAAATCAATTTTTAATTATTTTTATTATAAATAATACAAAAATTTAACTTTGTTTTTTTATTCAACAAATAGTAAATTTATCAATTTCTGGATATTTTTTGAATATCCATTATTCCTGTCTTCAATTTTATATGAAGTTCATAAATATTGCTTGCAATGTTTACAAATCTCATAATTAAACAATGAGCAATTCTCGATTTGATTTTGAGAATAACTCTATCATCCATTTTATAAATGTCCTCAATTTTTACTTTTTCGACATTTTTTATTATTTCATCAAATCTCGAAATTAATTCATTTAATTCACATGGAATGATTGCAATTTTAACAGGATTATTTCCATAAGTAAATTTACCATTATCAAGATAATCAACTATATCATCTTTAAAACTGCTGATATCAATTGACATTTTGTATTATTTTTAAAATAATTATTATGAAAATCAATTTTTAATTATTTATAATAATAAATAATACAAAAAATTAATTTTGTTTTTTTATTTAAAATTATTTTTAAACCTTGCAAATCAAAAGCTTATACCTATTCATTTCAATGTGAACGAAATGAATATAAACATAATTATCAGGTAGAAACTTAAGATAAACAGTGTCTTCATCTCGATGTTCAATCCAAAATGTATTTTGTGATATCACTTGACTTATAACTTCATGAAACTCGAAAATGAGAGTAATTAAATCACAAGTTAAAGTAATTTCTTCTTCATATTTGAAGACATCGGGTTTGCTAATAATAGCTGTAATTTCATCCGCAATTTTCTTATTTACAGTTGACATTTTGTTAAAAATAATTAAAAAAATAAAAAATCATTTTTTAATTATATGTATATAATTTAATACAAAAAAATTAATTTTTGCATTATTTATAAAACGATTTTATATTACTATGACATAAAATTCATAAATATTGTTTTCAATATTTATAAAATTTATAGTCATAAATCGCTTGATATTTAAGAATTCAATAATAAGTCCGATTTTATCATTATTTTTAAATATCGAAACTGTTTCGAATTTTTTAATCCTTTTTGTTACTTCCTCAAATCTCGAAATAAGTTCAGATAAATCAATCGGAATTACTAGCATTTCAGTCGGATTTAAACCATACTTGATTTCTGTATTATCGATATAATCGACTAAAAAATCTTTAAAATCTTCCATTTTTTTATTATTTTTTTAAATTAATAAAAATCATTTTTTTATTAGTTTTAATTATTATAATACAAAAAAATTAATTTTTGTTTTATATTTATTATGAAATCATAATTTTTCAAAAAGTTCAATTGCTTTTTCCTCGAATAAAACAGTCTCAATATAAATATTTAAACCATCCTCTTCTGCAAATTGAATTCTCAAAACCGCATATAAATTGCATTCATCATCATTATTTTGTTTCAAGATGAATTTAAATCTGTCATTTGAAACAATTTTGTAATTTTCTTCATCCAATGAATTCTTTGCAATTTCTTCAAAATTACTTTCAATCGATTTATATAATTCCTTATCACAATCAACATAAAATTCAGCGGTTGTTTCATTTCGTTTGATTAATTCAGCAATCTCATCTATAATATCTTCCAATAACTTAATTGCAGAAATCATAGAAATGAATATTTAAAAAAATAAAATAATAATTAAATCATATTTTAATTATTTTTATTAAAATTAATACAAAAAATTAAAATTTTTTAAATTCTTCCTTATTATCAGCAATTTTTATATATAAATTAATATAATTGCAATCAATTATTTCATATTTAACATAAATGTATAAGAATAAATTATCACATAATAAGAGTTTTTTATCTCCTTTCTGAATAATTGATGTTATTATACTAATTCGATTAACTATTTCATAAAAATTACTTAAATCATAATTATAAGTCGGGATTTTAACAATTTTCTCATTAATGAAATGAGAATTTAAAAGATTATCAATTTCTTTAGAAATTACATCAATAACATCATATGATAATGATTGCATTTTTTACTATTTAAAAAAATAAAATGAAATCATTTTTTTATTTAAATTCAAATTAATTATAATAAATATTTATAAATGATTGGTGCAGTTTTTTTTATAAGTTTATTAGGAACTACTATTAGTTTTATTTATTTATATAAATTGGATCAAAATATAAAAGAAATTGAAATTATAAAACCAAATATTAATAAAATAATGAATAAAAAAAAACCATTAACATTAGAAGAGGAAATTGATTTAATCACTTTTATAAATACCAATAAAAATAAATTGATTTAAAGAAGTTTTTCTTATATCATTTTAATTATGAATGATTTTTTGGAATTTGAAAATGAACCTGATAGAGATAATAAGGAATTAGTTAAAATTTGTAAAAAAGAAATTGCCAATCAACAATTAAAATCATCATTAACTTTGAGTGAAAATATCAAATTAAATAATTATGTTGATGAACAACTTGATATTATTCCTAAAGATGATAATAAATATACAATAATTATTAAAAATATGATTTTTATAAAAAAATATTTAATTTATAATCATATTAGTTTTTATCATAATATAAATGATAAAGATTTAGGATTTATTACTAATATTACTGAATTTATAAATATTATTTATAATGAAATTATTAAAGAAACTAAATATTTTTATAATGAATATAAATATTTATTTAATATAATTATTAAATATGATAAAGAATTTAAACAAAAAAAAGAAAATTACAATGAACTTAAGAAATTAAATTATAATTCTATATAAAAAGATGTTTTTGAATATTTATAATAATTAAATGGAATTTGAAGAAAAAGATGGAAGATTAAATATTGAAGAATTAATTGATATTTGTAAAACAGATATTTCAAATTATAATTTAAAATCTTCTTTAACTAATAATGAATTACATAGATTAAATAATTATATTGATAATATTTTATTAGAAGAAAATTATAAAAATAAGAATACATTAATATTTATGAAAAAATACATTATTTATAATATTGATGTATTTGGTAAAGAAAAATTTAATGATGTTATAAATAATTATATTGAAAAAAAGTTTGAAAATTTTTATATTGTTAAAACTAATATCAATAATACTCTTTATAAATATGATGATAATTTAAATAAATATTATAATAAATATATTCTAACAATTGATGAAGAAATTGATGATTTTTTTAAATAAAAAATGATTTATTTTTATTATTTTTTAATTATAATTAAAATGACTGAATTTGCAATTTTATCAATTGGAGGAATTATTGGTTCTTATTTCGTTTATAATAAGATTTATAAAAATAATGAAATCGAAAATAATGATAATGATATTGAAAATAATAATATTTCAAATCTAATTGATATTTGCAAAAAAGATATGTATGAAAGTAAATTAGAAAGTTCTTTATCTATTAGTGAACGTTTTAGACTTATTGAATATATAAATAATCAACTTAAAGAAAATGAAGAATCAAAATCATTAAGTTGGATTTATAAATATACTACAAATAAAGAACTTAATGAAATGAAAGAATATTTATTTAATCCAGTTAAATATGAAAAAAAATATTTATATGGTATCAGATAGATAATTAAATATCTAACGATAATGAAACTTTAGGTATTATTCTTTTAATTACTTTTTTTGTTGTTACAGGTCTATCTTCTTTATTAAATATTTTCGATAATAATTCTTCTCCCTTTAAATCCTTATTATTTTCTAAAATTTCTTTGATTTCTTTAATATTAATTGGTTTGTGTGATGTTCTGACAGTTGCCTTTAATCTGCCATTTTGTGTATTTAAATCATTATAATTATATGTAAACATGAAATCCTCTATCTTGTTATTTAATGCTCGTTGATGATTTTTTCGTTCTTTTAATGCTACTATTAATTTTCTAATAATATCATCATATTTAAACCATTCCATAACTAAATTTTTAAATGTATCCAACTCTTCTTTTGTTGGCTCATTTTTATTTATAATTTCTTCAATTACCTCTTCCATTTTATTTCATTTATAATAATATTTCTTTAACTACTTTTTACTTGATATTGATTTTACTTTTGGATATTGTTTAAGTTGTTTTTTTGGTGTTTTAGTAGAACTTGATGAAGATTTAAATGATTTATTTTGAATTGTTGATTTAGATAATGTTTTTGAACTATTATCTTTTATAAATTTTTCTAAATTTTCTTTTGTTCGTTGTTCTTTAAATTCTTCTTTCTTTTTTCCATTTTCATATGCTATTATCATTGGAAAAGCATTTACATCTGTTAATTCATCTGGTAAATATTTAAAATTATCATATTCTACACCAAATACATTTGATTTATTAAATATATTAGATTGAGACATTAATAAATCATTAATCATATCCATTAAAATTTTACAATGACCACAACTATTCCAATGATATATAATTATAATTGTATCATTATTTTTTTTTTCTTCTAATAAGCCTCCAAGAATTTTTGAATTAACTTCGTTATACATTAATTTAATAATTATCTATTATTAAATTAATAAAAAAAATGGATTTGAAAACACAATCTGAAATTATCTCATGTCGTCATATTACTTTTCTCGATAAAAAATATAGACTTTATAATGAACTTGAATTTAATAAAAAAATGGTATCTAATTCCAAAGATTTCTCTAGAAATATTCATTTAAGTCCTTCTTATAATTCTCGTTATATTTCTAAAAAAGATTGTATTTATCAATCTACTGAACCATATCAAGGTATTTTTGAAAATCAATTTCAAGAACCAAAATTTAATACTAATCTTCCTTTATTTAATTTTAATACTAAAGCTAAATTTAATCAAGAAACCATTTGTCCATAATAAATAAGTGCTTCTTTACTTACATTATTTTCTGCATCTTTTTTTGAATTTCCTTGTGCTGTCGCTATTATTGTTCCTGTTCTATCTTTTATACAATAATTAAAGACCTTAATACAATCTTTTGTTATTATTCCCAATTCCAGAAATCTTGGTGTATATTGAAATGTTTGTTGCATATAATTAATTAACATATCTTTATAATTAGTTTTTTGTAATATTAATTCGCTAATATCTAAATAATTTTCAATTATATAAACTATCCATTGTTCCGCTATAAAATAACCTGCTCCTGTTAATGGTTCTAATTTCATTTTTTCAGGTAATGTTACTTTATCATCTAATGATTGAAAATCTATATAAATAGCTCCTATAAATGCCTCAAATATATCTTCCATAATTTTATAATTATTTCTTCCATTTGCATCTTCAACTTGTTTTGAAATTATTGCAAATTTTGGAAATCCTATTTTATCTGCTAAATATCCTAACATTTTTCCATTTACAATTCTTGTGCGAATTTTTGAAAGAAATCCCTCATTTTGGTCTGGAAATCGCATATATAAATAATTAGCGACTATAAAATTAAGTATTGAATCACCCAAAAATTCCAATCTCTCATATGACATATCCTGTAATGGAATACAATCACTCGGACATTTTAGATTTCCTGTTGCAAAATCTGCATTTTTCATTGTGCAATATGATTTATGAATAAATGCATTTCTATAAAGATTTATATTATTAAATTTAATATCTTTTAATCCATTTTCATCAAAAAATTTCTTTAAATCATTTTCTTGAAGAATTTGATTTTTATTATTATAAGGTAATTCATTATCACTCAAATCTTTTGTTTTATTATGAATACTTTCAATTTTCTTCATTTATTTTAATTTATATTTAATAAGATTTATATAGATATTAATCATTTTTTATTTTTATCAATTTGACATAATAAAATATATTTATTATCAATATTTTTATAAAAAGTAAATATTAAATTCATATTGTGTTCTGACATCATTATTACAAATTTTATATGAAATATTTCTTTTGATATTCCATTTACTTTCTTTATATCAATAAAATATTCGCTAGCTAATCCATTTATTTTTTTAATTGATGAAACATTTTTATAAACTTCTGATGTAATTTTATTAACATCCTTTAAATTTATTTTTTTAATATCTGTATATTCTTTTTTTATTTCACTATTTAAAGACATATGATTTTTATAATAATTCTTAATATCTTTTGTTAAATGTTCTATTGCTTTATTCATTTCTTTAAATCTATTTTTAAATAATAAAAATAATTATTATAATGGTAAATTTAGTTTTTTGGAATTATAAATATTTACATAATAAAATACCTAATTTTATTCTTAAAGATTTTACTGATTTTAATACAAGATTAATTGATATTATTACAAGTAATCATTATAATTTTACTGATGACAAATATGCAAATATTAAAATTTTAAAAGTTTATAAAAAAAATCCTAAACAATTATTTGATAATAATAATCCTTATTTTAATTTATATTTAAGTCTTAATGATTATATGAATTATTATAATATAAAAAATAATCATTGTGATATTATTATTGAATTATTATAATAGAAGATAATGAAAAAAACAATTATAATTTTTATTAAAAATTTTTATTTTCATCTATTTAGTTTTATAATTTCACAATTTATTTATAAATTATTTATTTTATACATTGATACAA
>JACCDO010469768.1_pt1 | contig 23080 bp, 25 predicted proteins | sample 7446101 | NCBI WGS metagenome assembly JACCDO01 (sample SAMN15323440, study PRJNA562643) | freshwater metagenome | isolation source: river surface water | place: USA:Blue River Watershed | collected 2017-08-16
ATACATTATTACATTCAATATTTTTTTATGTGTTTGTGTCTTTTAAATGTCGAGCCGATTCAGTTCAACATTGTCTTTTACAAAAGCGAAACGAACCTTGTACTTGTTGAAGAAATCGGTTACTGAACTCGAGCCGCTGGCCCCGTATCCGCTGGAATACGTGTCCCATGCATCTTGCGGTCCAAGTGGCGCCTTATGAAATGTAGCCATGGTAATGAATCCGTCAAAACCGGTTTTAGATCCGACGTAGAGTGATCCAGCGTTCAAATTCCACGTACCTTGTAAAGCGCTTGTTTGCACCAGTTTTCCGTTGATGTAAATGTCGATAGAACTTCCATTGTTTACATTCAGAATGATGGACACCCAGGTTTGAAGTGGAATGTTTGGAATTGCGGGAATGTCTGTGCTTCCTATTTTAACGTTTAATACATTGGTATCTTTTCCTAAACTTACAAGAAGGTTAGGTTTTTTTTGTGATGCGTCGGATTCTGAAGATAGAATTGCTTTTTCTCCAGGAGTGGTCTCCCATTCAGATACATAAATCCAGGCGGAAAGGGCGAAACTGTAGCTTTTATCGGGTATAGAAACGGATGATTGCGTTTTTGCATCCTGTTGGCCGCTTATAACGGTACTTGAAGAGGAAGAAGAAGACAGCATGGACCATAAAAAATACACGATGATAATAAGGAGTATAAAGATGATGAGAGTCGACCAAGAAAATTCCATTTCACTATAATTTTGTAATATGATTAGATTTTAATTCAATAATTTATATTTTTATATTATATATTTATTTATAAAATAATTGCAAAAATACAAAATAAATATATAAATTATTTTTTAAATAATGATAATAATAACTGCAAATTAAAAATGAAAGTATTTCTAAAAATTGGGATTAAGTGGCGGGTTTAATAATTTATGGGTATTATAAATCCAAGACACACCTTGACTTCCAACGACGTCTTTATAATACATGACATTACAAGCTTGGCCGTATATTCCTCCCGGTTTTGATCCAACAATCAACGTTTTGGGCAGTTTCGGAATGACGTTTGGCGTAGAACTTTCTAAATGGTTGTTTAAAAAAACATCCATGATACCATTATTGTTAAAGTTAATAAACAAGTGGTTCCATCGTTGTAATAAAATTTGATTCGGAAGGGTAACAGTTACATTGTTATTTGTTTCAGTTTGAACACTTATTATAAGTTGATTGGTGTTTGGATTGAATAATATTTGTGGTGCTCCTTTTATATTCGTTCCATTTGAATCAGTTGCAAAATTCAGAATGCTAATTCCATTGGAAGAACCAGAAGAGGAATAGCTATTTTTCGGTGGTTCGGGATGAATGTAAAACCACGCAGAAATACCGTAGCTATAATGCGGCGTGTTTGTTTTGACGTTATCTACGAGTGATGGGGTTAAAGAAACGGTTGCGCTATTATCTGAATTGGGTGTAGTAATATCCAACGGATCGCTTTGTTCATTGAGTGGCAGTACTTTATCAAGTATGACTTCGCCGTTGTGATTCACAACTGCATCAAACACTTTTGGAAGCAGGAACAACAATGCGATAAATACAATTTCAAAAAATAAAAGAATCACGTATGTCCACTGTCGTTGCGCTAGTTTGAATTCGCCTCGAAAGTAGTCGGCCAAGTTTAAGCATAAACAAGGAAGGTAAATAATAATTTTAAATAGCAAACTGGACCACGTGGGCGGACCGGAAATGTAGTTGGGCGCTTCTGCTCCAATAAATCGAACAACCATGGCCAAAATGCCGACGAGAATTGCGATATTCAGAATGAATAAAACCGTGTTTGCAATAATGGGAACGTTGGTATACACGTGTAAAACGGCAAGAATGATGCCGATCACAATACCGATCACAACCGCGTATTTTATAAAGGACGTAATAAAGGGTACAAATGCTTCCAATCCCATGACGAGCAATGATAGTAATGCAAACCCAATAAAGAGAAACAAGAACAAGAATATGGACTTGTTATCTGAAACCACTTGATAAGGTTCTTTCATATAAATATACATGACCAGACCCAAATACAGTAGAAAAATAATAAGCGCCGAACTTTTCACGAGTTGAACCAAGATGCCTTTTACAAAATAATTACAAACAAATGTTAGTATTTTAGTCAAAGTGTAAATTGGATCAGAAAATGACATGTCGCTAAAGAATGCGTTTACGGATGCATTTACGTTTTCGCCTCGGAAAATTGTCAGGTAGAGAATGTAGAGTACAAGAGAACCTGTAACAACAGTCATAACGATGCCTGCAAAACGATCAACAAGTAATGTCAGTTCAGATACTGCGACCAAGATAAATAAGAGAACGTAAAGGGTTGAAATATTTAAAATGAATTTTAAAAATAGAGAGAAGAGAGAAATGATGACGACGGCGATAGAAAACCACCATTGATTTTTAATAAAGTTGTGACTGAGTCCGTATGCTGAAACGGATAAAAAAACAAGAATAATGAATAGTATAAAATATTTAAAAGATACACCGACGTCAACCACTGCATCTTTCATTTGAATTGCTTTTAATTTAACTGCATCTGAATTCATTTATCTTGTGTTTATATAATAAATTCGTTTTGAATTACGTTGAGATAGATGCTACACTTATTATAACAGAATAAAAAAATCAATAAAAATAAATCAATTAATGTGTGTAATTGTAATATAATATGCCTATATAACATAGAATTAAAACAAGAATAGAAATAAAGATGGCTAGTGCGGAAGGATTATTTGCCCATCCCGTTTTATCTAATGATGTTGTTGTAATGTTGATTGAAAAAATAAACAAGAAAATGATGGCGGTGTGCAATAAAACGGACCATGGATTAAATTCGTTGCTTATAATGTATTGAATGAACCGGGTAATGATTCGTGATGCAAATTCAAATTGTTTTATAAAGAGTATGATGAGAGAAAGAATCATGATAATTGTAAACGAGACATTAACCGGGTCACTTTCTTCATCTCCGAATGTTTCGTTGTGACGAAAGAATACGACAATACTGGAGATCCATACAATTAAATATATGATGATGGAAAAAATATTCATGGGTGCGGCGATATTTTGTAAAAAGTTTTTCGGAAAGATTTGAAACATTCGTAAAAATGCGGGAATTGGAACGTAAGATAGAAAACCAAAAATTACGGTTGTCAAAATAAATGCTAAAAACGTTGACCATCCGGCGTAAGCCCAGCAATCTGAACCACCGTCACATCTTATTCTTAATACATTTAAGTAATAAAAGAACAGTCCAAAAATGAATGCAAGGATACTACCACCAATCCCCCAAGGAACATAATGTAATGCATTTGACTTATATAGTATTGTTACAACAACTGCTAAAAATGGAATGATTGCAGTAAACACTGCTGCAATATTTCTTGAAACTGGACTGTCGCTTGGATTTTCCGCCAAGTCGGCGTTTCCTGTCACCAACCAGTAAATTGATATGATCCAAAACACGTAAACTAGAATCGGGACAAGGTAACTGTTGAAAAAATTGGACAAGCTATATGAAGTTACATTCAAGTTAAAAATATGATTATAAAGAAAGAGTAAAACTGCTGCGCCGGTCCATGCACCAGTGAATAATCCGGCGAACCACGTTTCATCCATAAAATAGAGGGGAATGTTGATAAGAATGCATATGAGTGCGATGAGAATGAATTTGGTCAAGGTTGGTATGGTTCCGGTATCGGTATTGACTGATGATGATTGCATTTTTATGATTGATTATTTATTTTACTTCAATATTGTGAATGAATATCGGATATAGAGGATATATTTATGATATAAAATTATTTATTTTTTAAACACGACTAAATAATTTTATCTTTTTTATTTTTTATTTCATTTTATTTTATAATTTATCTTTTATCTCTCTATCTCTCTTCCTAGAAATTATTGAAAGCTGTTTTTTTGCCGTGACAGTCTCTGCATAATGCGACTAAATTATCGACGGCATTGGATCCGCCATGTTGAAGAGGGATGACATGATCGACTTCAAACCATCCTGGAAGCTGACGTTTACAATCTCCACATTTCCATCCCTGCTGAGCTGCAACGAATTTCTTTTTAGATTCACTCACGCTGCGTTTTGTGGGTCCGGCGCCGCCACCCGTTTTACCGGAGGTCATGATTTTATTAACACTGTTTTGTTGTCGTCGAGTTGTCCAGCCAGCGTCATCGCCGCCGCCACCAGTAGAATTACCTTGTTCCCCTTGACCAAAGAACGCGCGCTGGTTTGTCATGTCAAAAAAAGGCGTCAACATGTCTGCGGATTGGCGACTAATTGGCATGTATTTAATAAATTCGTTGGCATGCTCCATAATATTATGAGAATTTACGGGATTTTTTTTCATGAAGAGGTACATGGAGAGTCCGAAAAATCCAATGGTTGCCATTTTTATGTATTTTCGCGCATTCACTGATTCCACGAGTTTAAAATATTTTCCGTCATAATATGTATTTAGAATGAGTCCCGCAGTAATGATGAAAATAATGAATTCTATCTTAAATTTCATTTTATTATTTTATGCAGATTTTTTATTATTTTAATACCTATAAAATAACTATAAAATAATAATAACTATTTTTACTAAATATATACTTAATAATTGTCTAGTATAGTAAATATAAAATGATAATAAATGTTGCAGTTGCAATCACTGGAAATGGTGGAATCGGATTAAAAGGCGGACTTCCGTGGCCTCATTTAAAGACTGATATGAGACTATTTTCAAAACGAACGACAGGCGCAGGAAAGAATGCAGTGCTTATGGGAAAAAACACGTGGTTTAGTATTCCAGAGACAAGAAGACCGTTGAAAAATAGAACCAACATTGTTATTTCTCGGAATCAAATAGATTTAAGTTTGTGTCATGTATTTTCTTCGACACATGATGCAATCGCATACTGCGAAAATGTGGGTGAGTTATGGGTCATCGGCGGAAGTGGAATATATAACGAGTTTTTGAATACGCATTATGATAAACTGCATCGCGTATACATTACATATGTTTGCGGCGACTATGAATGCGACACGTTTATAAACATTCCGAATGAAAGCTATTTGATTGAAGAAAAAGAGTATAATTCAAATGAAAATTGTTATTATTTGACATGTCTTCATAAAATGCGTTTGAGTGAAAGAATTGGAATGGAACTATTGGAAGATTTTATAAAGGAACACGATAGTAATAATCTTCATATTGACAGTTGAGACAATGAATTGAAACAATGTCGCGGAGCATTTCAAACGTAATCATTTTAGGATAAGGTCTTGGATTTGGGTTAAAAGCGGATAAAAGGAGGGTCATGAGTTTGATATCTGGATAAATATTTGTGGGATTCATAACATCTTGAAGACGATTTTTTTGAATGTATGCATCAATTTCACGTGTTACTTTTGTTCGTGACATTTTTTTTTGACCTGGTTCGCCTAAGAACTCGGCAAGTTGGGGTGTTATTTCACACATAAGTTTTTTACTTTTTATTGTGATCATAATAATTAATGGATATATAGATTGACTGGATTACAAATGAAAACAATTCTATATTTGTTTTCAATTTTATGAATTATTTTTATTTTATATTTTTATTTTTATTTTATATTTTCTAGTTTTTTTTTGATACTTATTTGAATTTGATTTTTTAGTGTATTTGTGTTTTTTTGTTTGTTTTATAACCCGTTTTTTTATTTTTCCACCATATGCCATAATCGCAGGAGCGGGAGGTGGTGGAGGAGGAGGAGGTTTAAAGTTATCACTATAACGTCTACATGTGGGTCGGCGTTCTTTATTTTTTTTTTTTGGTTTATATATTCCCCATGCGAAATGTCTATTTGTATCATGTGGAAGAGGGTGTATTCTACCTGTTTGCGTTGGAACGACGTTTACATCTTCATTTTGTTGCATTAAAGAACGTACTTCGCTGTCATCTTCTTCAAAATTTTCTTCAGAATTCATAATTTATTTATACTTTGTATTTAAGTATAGATAAAATATTTTTTATTATTTTTTAACAACGGGTGTCCATTTATAAACCCCATTTTTATCTGCAACAGATTTAAAAAATTTACCATTGTTTCCTTTTTTAGTTTTATTTTTACAGTCATTTGCAGCGAACGGCGGAGATGGGCGCGTTTTATATTTCTTCTGAGTCTTTTTATTCTTATTATCGCATTTGGATATTTTGGGCATTTTTATAAATATAATGTGATTATATTATTGCTAAATAAAAAAAATAAAAAATAATTTTGATTTTTTGTTTATTTTTTTTTATTTTTTTTTTATTTTTTGTTTATTTTTTGTTTATTTTTTTTTGTTTATAAACACTTGTACACTAGTTCAGTACTGTATTTTCCGAAATGTATTGGTTTTTTCAATGGGTATATATGCATGCGGTTCAACAATTTGAATGCAACCAGAAATCATGGGTTGAAGGCGGAACTGGATATTTCCGCCACCATTGTTCTCAAATGGAACAAGATCATTCGCCAAGTATTTTCCGAAATCGTCCGAAACATCCTTTTCTGTGCGTTTGAGTTTGTCCATATGATCAGTATACGTGTCGCGCGTAATGATTGAAACGCGAGAACCATTTTTTCGTTCTTCTTTTTGGATCCGCATCAAGTATGCAATGAGAATAAACAAGTCATCGTTTAATCCGGCGGGGGTTGTAATGTGAGGCACGTCGCGCAGAATGGCATTGATGCGCGGAGCGTAGGACGGATTGCGCCGTTCGTCCGTGTGTGATTTGTGGATGACAACAAGTGGGCTACATCCGCTTCGACGAACAAGTTGAATCATGGCGTTCAAATCGTCGGGATTCGGACTCCCGTTATAAGAATGCAGAACGTTTCCACCGTCAATGATTGCATCGTAAATGGGGGCTTTTTCAAGTTGTTTCAGAACGGCTACATGCTGTTGGGATTTGTTTTTTGGATCTTTTTCCATTTGGTTTACAATTTTTTGAATGTAGTGCGCACATCCTTCAAGTGTGTATCTGGATAAACTTGTGGACAAACCTGATTCAGATTCAACCAACTCGCCACAGTTGCCTGCCGTCGTTTGAGAATCATACAAAAACTTACCGTCCAAGTAACGAAACAGAAACGCGAGTCGGTTTTCAATCATGAATCGGACATCTTTGGCATCGAGAAGCGCAGCATCAATGTATCGCGTGAACAAATGCACACAGTATTCGGGATCAGGATTATAAATCATGAGTGCAAAGTAGTCGCGTTTCATGGAAAGCCGGTCAAATACGGAAGCAATGCGCGCATCATCGTGTTCCGAAATTGCAAATCGTAGCACCATGGTAATAATACCCTTTTCTCGCGTCGTATCAATCAATTTTTCATGCTCTTTCAGCAAGACACGAAACTCGTCCATTTTTCCGTTTTGAAGCAGCTCGTTCATGGTTCGCTGAAGTCTACCCAATTCTTTTTGCGTCATTGTTGTCGTCATTGTTGTCGTCATGATGTATGACTTGACTTGAAAATACTCGAAATAATAGAAACACTGTGAAATAATATCAAACAAAATATTTTTTCAATTTATTTTATCTTGCATACATGAGACCGCAATTTCCGCCAACAAATGTCAGCATATTGAAACGCTCTTCGAAAACCGTCAAATTATAATTGTAGTCGTAAATTCTCCAGGTTGGCTTATTTACGCCGACAGGAACTTGGGTTTCTGGATCGCAAATGGTAAGGAACTGCGCTTCCGGATCAAGCGGCGGATAAAACGTGGTAAATTCAAGTTCAATGGTTGAAAACTTGCTGGCATTGATTGCGCCAGAAGGTTGAAAATCGCTAGGTTCAGTATTCAAGCAAAAGTTGTAACAATAAAGGCCATCGGGTGCTGAACCGCGACTACTGGTATACTTTTCCAAATAATTATAAATTCCAGCATCAAGTAAATTCTCTCTGTATTTGCCATCCAATAAAATACCCAGGTTCAAAAGAATGTCTTTTTGATTTTGAACGCTGAACGGCGGTGTAATAAAGTAACCAGTATCTGCAGATATCGGCGGAGTAACGGTTAATGACGCTGGATTGAATCCTGGTCCAAAACTACTCGGATAAGAAGGGCATTGCGAATTCCATGTGATTGGGCTTAAACCAAGAGGAGCTGGGATTAAACCATCAGGCTTATACTTGTAAGGCCAATTCGTGTAATTCCCCCACTCATTTCGTAAATATGCGTCGCTCCTTTGAAAATAAAACATCCAGCTGGCCACCATACCGAGAGTGCTTTGCAGCCATACGCGACGACTGCCTGTGACGTTTTCAAAATCCCACTGATATACGGATTTAAACAAGTATTGTTGCGGGACAGTTGCGAATTGTTTGGCTTCATCTGCCGACAAAAAACAATACGTGCACATGAGATGAATGTCGGCATTCCAGTCGCTGCGTGTAGAAGTGCCGTAATCCAGTTCGATATTGGGAGGCGGTTGAATAAACCGATAAAATTGTTGCAAATTGTCATTGAAATTGGGTTGAATGTAATTTGGTGTAACGTATTCTGGGAAATACGGTGGTTCCGTGTTTGTGGTACTTGGTGCGGCGGTAGCACTACCGGTGGCCGGATTTGAAACGTCACGAATGACAAACAGTTCGCGAATGGAGCGCAGCGTAATGTCGATTTGAAGCTGGTTATACTGAAGAGCAACAAGCGGAAATGCCATTTTGCTGCTCAACGTGAACCATGCATTAATGGGAATATAGAGTTTTCGGGAGCGAATGGATGGATCGACACCTGCCGGATCATTGGTATAATTATAAAAGGCATTGGGATATTTTCCGTTATTGGATGAAAAGAATGCGGGATTATTCAGTTCAGGAATATTTCCGGTCATGCGATTATACAAGTCACGTTCTGTTCCGTTGAAATTTCTCTCTACGAGCGCTTGCAAGTATCCGCCTGTTAACCTTTGAAGCGTTTGGCCGCCAACTGAAATTGTGATTTCTTTGATAAGTTGTGTGCCGATATTTTCGATCCATTTGAATTCGTAAGGTGTCCACGATTGACCGCAGCTTTGAGGCGGTAAAATAGGACTCCAGATGTTTGGTAGCGTGACAACCAGATACGTATCCATTAACAGCTCGGCATATCGAGGAATATAAAATGTGAATTTAGAAGATTCATTTAACCGCAAATTTCGTTGACCATCGAAATCAATCCTAAATTTTTGTAAACCGAAATTTGTATATTTTGCATATGTTGTTTTAAAGAATGTTTTTTTAGGATTTGAATTCAGAATGACGTTTTGGTTACCATATGCGACCAAATTTAATAAGCCTCCTGCCATGAATTATTTTAGTTATGAAATATTTTTGTAGAGAGAAGAGAGATAGGAATAAAATACTATATAATGTAGACATAATAATTTTAAATTCTAATTCATTGAATTAACTTATTGAATATTTACATATAAATCAATAATTTAAAATATATGTAAAATATAAGATTTAGTATTTTATATACAAGTATTTTATATACATTTATATAATTCATAAATAATATTTAAAATATATTTGAAAAGAAGTAAAGTAAAACAAAGTAAAAAAATAAATGTCAAGTACAACTCCAGGAAGCGAAGCGATATCGGGTGTTGCCAATGCAGCCAATAACTTAAAACTACAGTTAAAATCATATATTTCACAAACGGATAATACAACGCTCATTCATGTTATCGGAACTACGCTAGTTATATTTATAGCGGCATGTATTGTGTATTATGTGTATCATAAAATGACGCTGCTTCCAAAGAGCTGCAGGCGTTTAAATGGTAAAAAGACGGCTGCGCTAAATTCAAGCTGGATTACAACAGCTTCTTCTGATCCGTCTTCTCAGTTTTTGTTGAGAGATTATTATGTAAAAACGGCATATAACTCTTGTTCTACGGGCAATTTTTCGAACGACTATGTAAGTGTGTGCGCGCTTCAGCATGCAATCCGAATGGGATGCAGATGTTTGGATTTCGAAGTCTATGGTAAAAATGGACAGCCGATTATTTCCACATCGTTAAGTGATGACAAGTGTATTAAGGAAACGTATAATTCAGTACCATTTGATGAAGCCATGAGCACAGTTGCGACATCGGCGTTTAGTCCGAGTTCAAACGTGTGTCCCAATCCAAATGATCCGCTGCTGTTACTGTTTCGAATTAAAACCAACGACGTTGACGTACTGAACAGCATGGCGGACAGTATTAAGTCGAACCTGAACGATCGACTGATTCCGGAGTATAATCATGAATTTGGCGGAAAAAATATATGTGCAGAACCGGTAAATAAATTTGCAGGAAAGGTTGTGATTATTGTAGAAAGTAATCCGCTGTTGTATCAGCCGGGTGCGGAACGCATGTATGAAATTACGAATCTGACGAGCAATGCATTTTTGAGAATTTTGACCGTGTTCAATGTTTTAAACAGTCCGGATATTACAGAATTGACGTCGTTCAATAAACAATATATGACAATTGTTCTTCCGGATCCGTCGATGTCAGCGCAAAACTATGATCCGATGCCGCCGTCTTTAGCAGGGTGTCAGTGCATGGCGCAATCATTTCAGCTTTTGAGAGATGGAAACTTGGCGGTGTATAATGAGTGGTTTGAATCGGGGCCGATGAAGAGCGCATTTTTATTGAAGCCGGCGAATTTAATGTTTGTTCCTCAAACAATTCAGGCACCTACGCCACAGAATCCGCAGTTGTCGTTTGCCAGTCGACCGCTGCAGTCAAATATGTACAGTTTTACGATTTAACCTGAGTAACATTTTTTAATTATTTTTTATTTTTATTTTTATAGAAAAAATAATTAAAAAATTGAAATAAAGATATATTATGATTAAACTATAATAAGCCAAATACTTGCTTCGAATGCAAGAATCAAAAGAAGAATCAAATGAAGAATCAAAAGAAACAGGTAAAAAAAGAAAAATTACGATTAAACCGAAACTGCTTAATCTCGATACAAAAGAAGATTCCACTGATCTTGTTGAAACGAATCGTGAAGATTTAAAAGAAATATTTACAGACATTCAGTTGGAAGAATTGAAAAAGAGATATTTCATTGATTTAGAAAATCGAGAAAAAAATGTTTATAATTTTATCGATGCGTATCGCTGCATGATCAAACAACAATTCAATGAAGAAACACGACCATCTGCAAATTACCAGCTATTGAATCGACTTACATCAGATCCGAACAAAGTAAAAGTGGTTTGGGGTGGGTGTTTACAAGCGTTGCGACGTCTTCCGAGTGAGTCGGTTGGACATATCGTTACTTCGCCACCGTATTATAATGCGCGCGAATATTCCACATGGCCAAATCTGCAGGCGTATTTGAATGACATGCGTGAAATAATTTTAGAATGTTATCGAGTGCTGGATAATCATCGCGTATTCGTGTTTAATGTAAGTGATGTGGTAGACAATGATAAAATGGATAAAATCAATGCATTTGGATTCCGGAAAATACCGCTGCCTGCGTATTTTATAACCATGTTTGAGGAATGCGGATTTACGTATGTGGACGACATTATTTGGGACAAGGGCGAGGTCCAAAGTTCGCGTCATAAAAATGGAAATAAACCGTTCCCTTTCTTTCAATACGCGTGCAATTGTTACGAGCACATTCTCATCTTTCACAAGCATCGACTGGAAAAAGACATCAAGTATCCGTGCAACGATTGTGGCAGCTTGAATGTAAAGAGTAATAGCTACACGTTTCGCGGACTGCGTTCATGGGAGTGCAAGAATCCGCAGTGTGAACGCAGCGAGTCGGATAGGGGAAAGCGGTTCTCTTTAAAAACAATCATGACTCAAAATCCGTTTCGGCAGCAAGAGAATATGATTCCAAAGGAGCTGGTCCAAGAATGGCGACGGGATATTCGGAAATTGTCACCGGTGATTAAAATAAATAATAAAAAAGAAAACAAGCTGGGTCATACTGCGCCATTTCCGATGGATATTCCGCTGATGAGCACGTATTATTATAGCTATCGTGGAGAAATTGTACTGGATGTGTTTGCAGGAAGTTTTACGACGGCGATTGCGGCGCAAAAGCTGGGTCGAATCGGTGTGGGGTTTGAACTGCGTAAAGACTTATTTCGAGACTGCATCATAAAAAATATTACGAGCCATGAGTGTGAATTAGAAGAGATTGAAGTTGAATCAATGCATATGAATGTTTAATTATTGTTTGGACTGCGAAAGCTGAGCATTTCGAATTTTGTTTCTTTTTTCTATTTCACTCCAATATTGTTGAATTGTAAACGACTGTTGTTGCATGTTTCCGAGATGGGTGTCCCAAAATAAGTTTCCGGGTCGGTAATCGGATAACATGACATTTTGTTTTGGACAAAAGTCAATTCGGTGATTATTTACTGCATCATTATGACTTATATTCACTTGATCATCTTTGTTCAAGGTTTTTTCAGAATCAAATGCGTCAATTGAAATGTATTCACGAGTAATCGGACTTATAAGTTTTCCATCATGAATATTCTCTAGTTCATTTAAATGTTCCAAGCATGATTTTCCCATATATATTTTTGATTTCAAGTAGTCTTCAAGTTTTTGTTTATATTTAAAAATGTCATCCTCTAGAATATATCTTGAAAGGTTATGAATGCAAAGTAACTGCCAAATTAGTGATGATATGTTATCGACAACTACATCTTCATTGGACATAAACCCTTTGGATGTTGTAAAAATCTGAGGCTCTAATGTATGGCTTTTAAAACTTTCTTGAGACCCGCCGCATACATTATAATAATAATGCCCTCCCCAATTCATGTTACCTTTATTTTTATGTTTTACCTTTACACCGTTTATTTCTTTTACGTCGTATACCGGTTTCCAATTGCGCACTTCGATTTCTTGTTTTAATCTCTCGAGATCAACGCGTTGTAAAGATGATCCCGATGATCCATGTTCTTTTACTAGACTAATAATTGATACAACAATTTTTGATGACATTCCACCGATATTGTCAAGTAAATACTGATCGAGATGACTCAGCATTTTTTTATCTGTATCTCGTATGCGTTCATATTGTCGAAATGGAATGTCAACCACAACTCCATTTACGTGTGTTTCAAGTTGATCAAGTGTAAGATTCCTTTTAATTATGTGTTGATATTCTAACCTCATTCTTGAGGTCTGACTAACGCGTTTTGTACTACATGGTCCAGATTTTGCTGCTTTATCTATATTTTTTAATTTTGTTTGCACGTTACTTGGAAATTTAGATATAATTTCATCGCAAACTTTTTTTATATTTTTCCATGTTGTTGCTTGTAACTTTAACATTATTTTATTAAAATTAACAGTTTGTTTTTTCTTGTTGATGTTTTTTAGTTTCCTTTATTTTGTTTGTAATAAATTTTATTAAAAAATCAATTTTTATTTTTATTAAATATGTAATTTTTAAAACATTTTTATTATTATAAAAATTTTATAATAATAATATAGTAAGCATACGAAATTATTTTAGATAAATGAGTGAAAAAAAGATAGAGCGTTCTTTAGAAATATTGAAAAAGTCGCAAAAGGAGATTGAAGTTTCACAAGGGGAAACGCTGGTGAACAATCCGACTATTCAGGAAATCATTTCGATTGTGGAACAGTTTTTAATTAAAAAAAAACTGATTTGTTATGGTGGAATTTCTATAAATAATGTTTTACCAGAAAAGGATCAATTTTATGATTTGAAGAGAGAAATTCCAGACTACGATTTTTTTTCGCCGCATTCGCTGGATGACGCCAAAGAATTGGCGGATATATTCTATAAAAAGGGATTTAATGACGTGGAAGCGAAATCCGGAATGCACACGGGCACGTACAAGGTGTTTGTGAATTTCATTGGCGTTGCCGATATTACATTTATTGAACCGGAACTGTTTAAGAGTTTGATGCGCGAAGCAATTGAACGCAAAGGAATTTTGTACGCGCCAATCAACTTTTTGAGAATGTCGATGTATTTGGAACTGTCGCGCCCAGACGGTGATGTGAGTCGTTGGGAAAAAGTCTACAAGCGTTTGCTTCTTTTCAACAAGAACTTTCCGCTGAAAGGAGACAACTGTTTGAAAAAGGCAACGGCAACGGGTAAAAGTTTAGCGCCATCAAAAAAGGACGAAGAAATTTTCGATATTGTGCGCGATGAAGCCATTTCGGAAAAGCTGGTATTTTTTGGAGGATATGCGTGTGCATTATTTTCCGAGCATTTAAAGAAAAATGACCGCGCCATTCTATATTCTGTTGTTCCGTCATTCGATCTGTTGTCAGAAGATGCTAAAAAATCAGCACACAGGTTGAAAGACAAATTGGAAAAAACTGGACACTTTCATCATGTGATAGTGGAAGAAAAAGAAGATTTCGGAGAGCATGTTTCGGAGCACTATGAAATCGTGGTGGATGGAAAAACTGTTGCGTTTATATATGAGCCGTCTCCCGGTGCTTGTCATAATTACAACGTTGTTCACGTTCAAGGAAAGGATGTGAATATTGCAAGTACGGACACCATTTTAAGTTTTTACTTGTTGTTTCTTTATATTAATCGTCCGTATTATGATCGAGACAGGCTGCTGTGTATGAGTCAATACATTTATGATTTACAGTATGATAACTTGACGAATAATGAAGGCGTATTTAAACGATTTTCCAAGCCGTGCATCGGTAAACAGGTAACGCTCAAAGACATCAAGGATGTAAAATCGCACATGTTTCAAAAGCTGAAAAATAAAAAGGGGACGCGCGAATATGAAGAATGGTTTTTGAGTTATAATCCAATTGAAAAATATAAAGTTAAGGAATTAAAAGGGAAAAATGCTGAAAAATTCGATGAAAAAATAAGGGATGTCAATAAATTCTCTCCGTCGTATTCAAAACGTAAAGACAGGGGGCGATTACATACAATGACAAGAACAAGGACGTCAAGGACAAGAACAAGGACAAAGACGACACCTAGGACAAGAACAAGAACGCATAAAATACGTCGGAGAAACTAGCTCAATTTATGACAAGTCAGTCGAATGAAGTTATATTTATTTCTTTGAGTTTTCTGTCTGATAACACTTTCTACACAGTGGAATGTAAATGTCATCTGCACCAATAACGACTTGTTCAGTGCTGCTTGAATTTCGGAATGAAAATGGTGCAGGAGTTCCATCTTTACATTTTCCACAAAGTGCGCGCAATTTTGTAACCTTATCGCAAATGGGAACAAGATCAAGCAATTTACCAATTTTTTCCCTTCTAAAATCTCCATCGAGACCACAAATGTAAACTTTTTTACGCCGTTCTTCAACCATTCTTCTTGTAAAGTCGACAATGTCATGAAAGAATTGACCTTCGTTTATGAGTATCACATCACATTCATTTATGTTGTCAGCATTTTCTGGTATTTGCATTATTTCTTCCATTGAAAAACCCATGATACAAGGTATCATTTGTTTGTCATGCGTTGAAAGCATGGTTTCAGAATAACGATCGTCGGCCTTGAAATTGATAACACATACTTTTGATTTACAAAAACAAAACTGTCTATAATAAGTTAAAAGCAATGATGTTTTTCCAGACCACATTGGTCCAAAAATGAGTTCAAGATATCCAGAATGTAAAGGAGAATTCGGTTCCATTTTATCAATGTGTTTATTTATTTTATAAAATAGAACTGAAGATCTTTTTAATTCAATTTTATGAATAATATAATATAATATTTAGATAATATATGTTTATAAAAAAAAATGGACTGGTTAAAAAATTTATTTACATCATCTACAACACCAGAAAAAAATAAAGAGGTTGAGATGACGACGTCTTTTGAAGAGAAAAAGCGAGTTCTTGAGGAAGAGATAGGTAAATTAGAAAAAGATTCGATTGAAAGACTACAAAAAGAAATTGAATATACTGAATTATCATACAAGTTAAACCGAGATACGATTCCAAAAAAAGTGTATGAAGATGAGATGATGCGTTTGAAGCGTTTGCTATCACAAAAAATGGGTGAAGAAGCACAAAAAGACTGGAATGGGGCTGGTGGTAAACGAATAAGATCAAAGAAGGCGAAAGCGAGCTCGAAATCCAAAAAATTAAAACGATCAAAGGCAAAACCAAGGTCAAAAAAACGAGGTAGAAAATAGAATAAAATAACAAGATAAAAATAAATTATTTATAAAATACGAGTTAAAGTTTATTTTATAAATAATCAATAAGTTAAAAAATATGGAAATTCTTGATAACGATAAAACTCATACTATGAAAGATATGTATCAAGATTATGATAATGATACTCGTAATATGAAAATAAACAATTCAACCCCGTGGGTTGAAAAATATCGACCATCGAATTTCAATGATATTGTTTTAGATGACATAAATAAAAAAATAATTGAATCGATCATTGAAAATAATTACTTTCCAAATTTATTATTTTATGGGCCGCCGGGCACTGGAAAAACAACAACCATTATTAATATGATTAATGCGTATCAAGAAAAGTATGATCAAAAAAATAAAGGACTGATGATTCATTTGAATGCATCGGATGAACGAGGCATTGACATTATAAGAAACCAGATTAGCGGATTTGTCACGTCAAAGTCAATGTTTGGAGATGGAATTAAATTTGTTATATTGGATGAAGTTGATTATATGACGAAAAATGCACAATTGGCATTACGTTATTTATTAAATAATTTTAATGATACAGTAAACGTTCGTTTTTGTTTAATATGTAATTACATTAGTAGAATCGATGAAGCACTTCAGACTGAATTTGTGAGAATGCGTTTTAACATGTTACCGGATTGTCAAATTATATCCTTTTTAGAAAAAATTAATAGGGCTGAAAATTTAAATGCAAGTTTGGAAATTTTAACATCCATACAGCGCCACTTTAATTCTGATGTTCGAAGTATGATTAATTACATGCAATCGAATCAGCACATGCTTAATAATTGCCAAGTTTTAACAAATGATGTCTGGAAAAATGTGCTTACAATGTTGAAAAATAAAACAAACCCCGCTGATATTATTTATAAATTAAATGAAATAAGTGTACACTACAATATTGAGCGCAAGAATATTATAAAAAATTTTTTAAATTATGTTATTCAACACCATCCCGAATATATAAATTATAAATTTTTAGATTTTTTTGAATATACAACACATATTCAAGAATGTAAAACGGATCATCTGCTTCAATATTTTGTTTTAAAATTTATAAAATTATTATAGGTTCAAACATTAACATTCTTTTACTTTTTATTAATTTTTTATTATTTTTTATTAATTTTATATAAAAAATAATAAAGATTTGATGATATGTTCATTTATAATTTAAAGGTAGTTGATTTCATCATAAAAAATGAATTTAAATTCGTTTTCAACAAACGAGAATAAGGCACTTTTATGGAGCGTTTTGCATGGTGGTGGAAAATTTACAGGAATACACGATAGTCATGTGCAGAATATTAAAGAGATATTTGAACAGGTTATTCATGATGTAAACGAATACTATCGGAAATCAAATCAACCAATAAACTTGAACGCGATGAATAAAGAGGCAGTTGTTGTTATATGTAAGAAAATAGAATCGTTAAGACAATCGCAGCAACAGTCGCATCAACAATTTTTTAATAATCAAAATCCTCAGCAAACACAGTTCAAGAAACAACAACAGATACCACAACTGGAAACCATTTATAGAGCTGAAGATTTACAGAAAGAGCGTCAAAGTCAATTTCAAAATGAACTAAATAAAAAAGAAAAAGAAATGTCTTCTATATTAAAGTTAAAAAAGCCAGAAGAAATTAATTTTACAGATGATATTTATGATAAACCGATTGGAAATGATATGGAACGTTTACTTGCAGAAGCTTTAGCGTCAAGAGAAAGAGAGTTGGAACAAATAAAAAATGTTACTTTAACAACGAAGACTGCATCATTGGTTTCGCCGATAAAAAAAACACCATTTGATGAGGTTAATGTGAAAGATGGCGAAAAACGCGTTAGTTTTGAAAATAAAATACATATTATTGATCATGTTGAAAATAATCAAAACACAACAGTAGACGATGACAATATAGATTTTATTTTTAATAAGTTGAAAAAAATAAAAACAATGAACGACAAAGAAAATGAACAAAAAAATAAAAATCAATATGAATATGATTATGAGTATGAATATGAAGATTCTAAAAATAATGCGAATAAAAATAAGGATTCCATTCCCATTATCACTCCCACACCCAATCTTTTTAAAATTATACAAGATGTCGAAGATATAAAACGCACATTAAATGAGGTAATGAAGAAAATAAATAAATTATGTGGCGAGGTATGAATACATCTACATATATGCGTATGTATTAATTATCTTTTTTATCATCAGATTTTGGCTGTACTAATTTTCTGCTTGCTTTGTTTTTTGGAGCAAGTGAGCTGAGAGTAGATGGTCTTTTTTCACATCGTTTTAATGTAAATTTTTTATTAAGTGTTGGAGTGTATAATAAGCAAGGAATTGATGTTATGATTCCATTCACTTTATCATAAATAACATCCTTTGTTTTTATTAGTTTTTTTTGTTCAATACAAAAAAGTAAAAATTCATTAAGAGAATGTTTATCTTTTTCATGGAGATTATTTTCTTTAGAATAGTTCTCTACAAATGCGGCTATCTTTGACATCTTCATTGACTTATCTAATTTTGCCCACTGATCTTCCTTATTCTGCGTTCTTTCTTTATCAAGAAATGAATCAATATCAACAATTGAGTTACATTTTGTTAGTTGTTTTACATTCGTTTTCTTTAGTAACATTGATTTATATTTTATATTTCTAAGTTCGACACATTCTTCACTTTCTTTTTCTATATTTTTATTGTATATTTTAACATTATTTTTACTAACATTATTTGTATTTTCGTTGTTGTTTACTTTATGTAATTCATCTATGAGTGTTGTTGTTGTCACTGTCGTCTCCGTTTCCATTAGTTGTAGTAAAAGTATTTCGTAGACTTTGCTCGTCGTTTATATATATATATGAATTAAAGTTTAAATCTATTTCATATATAATAATTTATTTACAAAATACACAAAATATATATAACGTGATAAAAAAAATAAATGTGTATAATAAAAACAAAATGGAAAAAAATGCAACTACTATAAATGTTGTTGAAAATAATGAAGAAAGTTCCGATAATAACAGTAACAATATTACTCATACAATTGCTGATAAGCGTATAAAGTATGTATCAGAAGGAGTTGGTTGGATTGGAAGTATTTTGGTTTTAGTTCCGTATGTCGTTCCTTTAAATAAAACAGTCGATTTTATATTAAACACACTAGGTGCATCTGGACTGTTCGTCGTTTGTGTCGCGTCGAAACAATATCAGTCGATTATTATAAATGCCGCATGGATTGTGGGTGGCATTTATAAATATTTTTCATAACTTATCAAGGAGACATTTTATGGTATGTTTCCAAATAATAATTGAGTCCAACAATAAATGACCACAATACATATTTATTACATTTATAATGAAATCTCATTATACTGAATATGGCTCCAGACACTATAAAATTTAAATTAAAAGTAGCATAAGAAAAAGAAACAAATATAATAATTCCATATAAAACACCTGAATAATATGAAGGAAAAAAACGCTTTAATATTAATGTTTTAATAAATGCTGTTAACTGTACTGCAATAAGTGATATGTAACGAATTTTAAATGTTGTATTATTAAGATGTGGCATTGCTAAATAATATATTATAGCATACTGTAAAAGACTGGCGATATATCTCATTATTTTTATAATGACTGGATGTATATTTTCATAACCATCATAGTCGGTTCTTCCTCGAATCGTTGTTCCAGCATTTTCATCAAAATAAAGTATAGTAACGCGGTCGGCCATGATATGCCATATAAATGTTCCAAAAAAATAACAAAACCGGTTTGTTATATTCAGCCAATGTAAAAAATAGATGAATATAGACCTAAATGAAAATATAATCGTATGCATTCTATATTCTTCATGAATTGTACTTTTATTAGAAGTTCGTTTTGTAGGAACGTGAAATATTTTTGCAGATAAGGCGAGCATAAGATGTGGTGAAATGTAAAGGAGTGACATCGGGTCACCGGGAACCAGCGTATACATGTTGAATAACTGGATAGAAAAAAGTAATAATGATGTTAGACCCAGCGTTTTATGTAAATGCAAAATACTTGTACCAAATATGTCAAAGCTATCCTTGCTTGTTATTAACCTTGTTAAACTATTCATTTTATTTTACGTCGATATGATATTTATATTATTTTAATATATTATTTTAGTCTTTTTTAATGTATTACATTTTAATTATTTGTTAAAATAAGTGGATGGGTGATGCTGCACTTGATGGAGCCAAACTACCAACGCACATAGAATATGACAAGCGAGAAACAAAATACGCTAAAAAGTATGTAAAACAGCTCATAAACAAACTTAGTAATAGTCCAAAGCTAAACTTTCTGGAAAATAAACTGTAGAGAGAAAACACAGTTACCAAAACAAATAAAACATAAAAAAATATGGAAAATCCGTAATAATACAAACAATATTCACGAGTCAGTGGTCCAAAAAGTGTATCAAGCATATTATTATTCATTTTTATAAAGTATTTTATATGTATAGTGTATAAAAAAATTTACAAATATTGTAATAATTGTTAAAATATAATATATTATTTATTATTAATATTATTTTTATTAATTTTTATTAAACTAAATTTTATTGAAATACTATTTTCTAAATTCATCCAATGATAAAAAATATCAACGTGTCTGGAAAAAAAGTAGGAACAATGCTCAACAAACAGTGTATCGAAAAGGATACACAATGTATGGAATCTGAATCTGAATCCGAATTCAAAAAAATTTCTATGAAACCGGAGGAGTTAAAGCGATCATCATGCGAAAAATGGAATTTGTCGGAGCATTGTTTCACGCAGGCGTATCAGTTTTGCGAAATCTCTAAATTGTATTTGAATATGGAAGATTCTAATGTTGAACACCGTATTCTTATTTTAAAAGAATTAACAAATAAAATTGCGGGATATAAACGACAAGACATTGAAAAAAAAAGTTTTCAAGATGATTTATTTATATCTCTCGAAAATGTAATTGAGAAGCTATTGTGTTCCAAGTTGAAATGTTTTTACTGCAAGCAGTGTTGTGAGGTTTTATACAAGAATGTGTATTCAAAGCAGCAATGGACACTGGACCGAATTAATAATGATATCGGACATAATACCGATAACGTTGTTATTAGTTGTTTGGAATGTAACTTAAAACGGGGAACAATGGACAGCGATCGATTTAAATTTGGGAAACAAATTGGATTAACATTTCGAAAAGTGGATTGTTAAACATACAAAAATATATACAAAAAATATATACAAAAAATATATACAAAAAAATATATTAATAAAATTTAAATATTTTTATTGAAAATGATATAAACCAAAATCATATAATTATATCATTAATCATCAATTATTAATAATAACAATAATAATAATATTTTTAAATGAATACGACGAATGTAAATGATATTGTCGGAGGTTTCGCCGGATACACGACCCAAAATGCGCTATTATTGACGAATTTGCTGAAATTTTATGAACAAAATGGAAATTTGGATGTCATGTTGCAAATTATTAACGGTCATTCGAAAATATCGCTTCGAATTATTGACTGGTTTGCCACAAATTATGCAAAAAAATATTTTACAGTTTATACAATCAATAATGAGTATTCAAAAGGGTCCAGGCGATTTAAAGTATATGTTGACTATAAATTAAAACTGAAAGCGTATTCTAAAAAACGGTTTGATCCATTTTGTAGATGGGATCGAATTACAATTCCGTATAAAAATGGCACATTCATTCAGACGACGATTGGACAACTCAATTTTTTTAAATGGGCGATTGAAAATGATATTGTTCAATACATTGAGCAGCACTATAACAGTATTGAAGACGACATGAATGCTAGAAACAGCACATCAAAACGTTCATCAGGTTCATCGAATTCAACTGCTTCATCTTTGTCTTCTATATCATCAACTTCGTCGTCATCGTGTGGCGAAGATCTGGACAGCATTGCAAATGAAGTGAGGAATGAAATTAAGAGTGAAAAAAATAAAACCAGGAAGAAGCGCGAAGAACTTTCAGTATCAGCAATTAAAAGTATTAAAACAGAAAAGGTGGAAGTGGTTGTTAGTTTTGAATAATTTAAAACACTTGCAAGTAAAGAAGAAATAGGTATGACAAGTATGCCATTACAATAACGATGAGCCATATAGGTATTACGGTTTTATTTTTGTACCCGATTCCAAATTGGCGAACGGTTCCATCTTTATGAAATACAAAACTTGGTTTTACATATGCCATAATTCCAAATAGTATAATAAATAATAAAATAGCAAGTGAAGTGATATTTTGTTTGATAAATAGTCGATTCATATTTATTTATTTTTTATTAAATTTATTTTTTATAATATTATTTGTGAATATCGCTAAACCTAATTGTTATTATATTAAAATAAAAAAATATAAGAAATTATACATTAACTGTAATTAAATTGTAATGAACGTGATTGATTACAATTTAATATTTTTATTTTAATATTTATATTTTTTTGAATACCGGCGACGAAATTTTGATTTCTTTGAACTATATTTTTTTCGTTTACCACCACCACTATTTTCACTTGGTGGTTGTTGTTTTGAAAAGTATGCAAGACGTGCAGCCCGAAGTTCCTCTGGTGTTAATTCAGTGGAAGCAACAGGTTCAACTACAGGTACAGCAGCTTCAGGAGCAGAATAAGCGGCAGCAGCGCCTTGACCAAAATCTAAACCACGAGGTTCATACCGTCCAAAACGATGAACTAAATTTTCAGCGACGACGCGCGTCCCTTGTTGACGCTGTAAATCCCGTAATTCTTGTCTTCTTTGACC
>JACCDO011915672.1_pt1 | contig 23074 bp, 17 predicted proteins | sample 7446101 | NCBI WGS metagenome assembly JACCDO01 (sample SAMN15323440, study PRJNA562643) | freshwater metagenome | isolation source: river surface water | place: USA:Blue River Watershed | collected 2017-08-16
AGTATCTAAAAAATCAGTATCTAAAAAATCAACACCTACAAAATTAGTATCTAAAAAATCAGTATCTAAAAAATCAACACCTACAAAATTAGTATCTAAAAAATCAGTATCTAAAAAATCAACATCTAAAAAATCAGTATCTAAAAAATCAGTATCTAAAAAATCAACACCTACAAAATCAATATCTAAAAAATAAATAATTTGTTAATAAAAATACATTTTTAATATTTTTAATTTGTTTAAAAGTATAAAAAAATGATTTTTTTTTCTCTTCTTCTTTGAATATAAAGGAGAAACGATTAGGTATATATAGTGACACAAGCGCCTCCATAATTTTATAAAAATGTCTTCAACTAAGCAATTCCCTATCATCCCTTCTGCTAAACTTGATATCAACGCGGTATCTATCACCAAGCCCCGCAAGGACAAGAATGGTAAACTCGTAGCATATCTTAACCACGGTGAAAGTGGTTTTATGATCGAAAGCCCAACTCTTCATTCATTCGGTGTAGGTCGTTATGAAGATGAAAAGAAGGGTATTGTAAGCAAGTATTCGCTTACTTGTACTCAACGTGCTTCCAATGGTGAGTCAGAAGAAAATGTTGCCCATTTCTTTGATTTCCTTCGTGGTCTTGATGAGAAGGTCGTTGATTTCCTGATTGAAAACTCCGAGACTTTTTTCAAGGAGAAACTTACTCAAGATGATCGCAAGTCAGTAACTCGTAGTTACAACAAGTATGCGATTATCAAGAAGAACAAGGATAAGAAGACCAATGAACCTTATCCTGATTCATTCCGTGTTGCGTTCCAAACGCAAGGTGATGAGAAGAAGGGTGAGGAAGTAACTCCTGTGATTTCTCTTCTGAAGGGAAAGAGCAAGGTAGATATTTCATCATTTGAAGATCTAATGGAACACGTACCTAAGAATACTGCGGTTCGTGTAGTCATTCAACCTCGTGTTTATCTTCTTGCGGATATTGCTGGTATTAAATTCACTGCTCGTTTTATGAAGGTACCTGAAGTCAAGAAGATGACTATGCCTACTGAGTTCCAATTCACTGACGATGGTGAAGGTGGTGATCAAACTCAAGTTGCTGAAGGTGCTGAGGAAGAGGAGGTAGAAGAAGAGGGTGAAGTTGTTGAAGATTCTGAGGAAGAGGAGGAGGAAGATGCTTAAATAAGAAACCTTGCGAACTTCCCGCTTTATACAATAATTTATAAAAAAACAATAATTTATAAAAAAATTTATTTATTAAACTTATATAATAAAATCAATATGATTTTATTATTTAACAATATTTACGTTATATTATTATGTTAGTACCTAAAATTTATCCAAATAAATTTTTAGAATTTACGTGTCCGGTTTGTTATGATGATTGTAAGGTAGATATTGAATCAGGTATTACATATAGTGAACAATGTGATACTGGAAAACATTTTGTATGTAATGAATGTACAAAAATGTGTAAAAAACGCAATTTTGATGAACGTAAAGATTATATTTGTGTTGTTTGTAAAAATAAGATTATTACATATATTGATCAAAATCCACTTTTAGAAGAAAATGAAGTACCAAATGTACGATCACCTAGACCATTAATTACAGAAATACCTATTCAACGTAGTATCAATATATGGCCAATAAGTTTCGGATTTCATTTAATCTTTTTATTTATTTTTATACTTATTGGTGCTTCAATAAAAATAACAATGAATATAAAAGTACTATTTATTACTGGTAATGTTCTTTTTGGTATTTTTTATATGATTCGATGTTTTTCTTAATAAAATCAACTAACGTAAAATATATAATTATTTTTATAAAAAATTTACCATTTTAACTATTTATACTTACTTGATTATCAAACTTTATTATTATTTAAGTTTTCTATTCTTTTCCCAAAAGATAAATATGGACTCTACTCTTTCTGAGTGTTCAATTTGTATGAGCGATTTTCCTGAATCCGAAATGGTTCAATTGTGCGCAAGTAGTATTACTAAGCATTATGCTTGTACTACTTGTCACGATCATTGGCAGAAAAAGTGCCTTTCCGAAGGAAAAATGCCTTCTTGTCCATATTGTCGTGATCCTACACTTTGTTGTGTAGTTTGTTTTAAGAATGATTCTCTCAAAAATTTCATTTGCCCTTGTTCTTGTAATAAACATTATTATTGTCGCGATTGTCTGGAAACAGGTATTCAAGCACACAATATTTATGAAAAAGATACCCCTTGTGTCATTTGTCATGAAGTAATTCATACATACAAAAAGAGTTTTGGTCCTCCTCTTCCACCTTCTATCATTGAAGCACGGAAGAATAAACTAATTGCTCTTACTACCGCACGAGATACACTCTTTACATCTACAATGGATTCTGAAATTCTCGATAGAACAAACGATGAAGTTCCAATGGATTACATATTTATTTATCAAGAACTTCTTCTTATTGCTGCCCATATTTTGACACCATAAATAATCTTTTTATATTAAAAAAATATAAAAATAAGAAATAAAAAATAAAAAACTTTTTATAAATTATGATTATTCAGAAAATGAATAAGTTCCCATTTTAATATCACTTTTTGTAACAACACTTGGTAATTTAATTTGATGATATTCATACACAATTCCAAATTTATGTTTCATAAAAAAAATACGCGGTTGAATAATCGCACGTAATGATGTACCTGATTCAATGATATTTTCAAAATCTTCCCAACTATCAATATTTAAGGGTACTTTTGTATTTTTAAATAATACAATTTTAGGATTTTGCGTTTCATCATCTTCTAACACTTTTGGACTTATTTTATCTGGATAAGGTACTCCATTTTTATCTAATTTACCTCGTACACCTGATTCATAAATCATTTTTACTTCTTCTTTTGTCATCTTTTTACCAAATAACATTTCACTATACTTTTCTCCATAAATAATCATTACTTCATCTATTTTTTTTAATTGATTAAAAAAATGTGTAATCACTTCTTGAGTATCTGTATAAGTTCCACTACTCATTAAAGTAATACTACGAGCAATTTTATTTTCTCCTTTTTGATATTTTGTAACTCCAAAAGGATTTTTTAAATAAGGTGTTTCTAAAATAAATGGAGTATCATTGTATAAAAATAAAGCATTATAAATATTTGATTTACTATTAAGTACTGGTTTATGAATCACTAAATGTTTCTCTATATCTAACTCTTTAAAACGTACTACAGAAACTTTTTTACTCATTTTATTTTAATAAAAATGATAATATTTTTTTTTCTTCTTATATTTGTTTATCTTTTTCTTTTTATGATCATATCTATTTTCATCTTATTTTATAAAAAAAATAAAATATATAAATTTTTTAATAAATAATAAAATAAGTTTATAAATATCAAAAAATTTGTAAATGAAGAGTAAAAAAGTAAAAAAAGTAAAAATGGAAAAAGAAAAATTTTTTATATGTGTAGCTGAAAAGAAGTATACAGAAGAAGCATCCAAATGGTATCATTTAATGAATACAAAAAATAAAATTATTTTTATATATGAAAATTCATCTTCCTATTTATTTGAATATGAAAAATATAAAAAGGATCAAAAAAATATATTTTCCGAAAAAAATGAAATTATTAAAATGAACTTTTATGAATATATACAAAATGAAACTATTTATGATGATGAATTTGAACCATTTTTAATTGATTTTGATTTATTTTATAAATATATAAATGATTTATTGGAAGAGAAAAAATATGGAAAAATCATTTCTGAAATTGAAAAAAATATATATATTTTTCAAAATAATCATTTTCAACAATCACTTTTGTATAATATATTAGCAAAATCTTATCAACATTCCGGTTATGATGAATATGAAGTCATTCAAATGTATGAAAAATCATATGAATTAAATAAAGAATATTTAGTACCATTTTATGAACTTCTTGTAAAATATCGTTTAGCAGGATTATTTGAAAAAGGAGTAAATATGATGACATCTTTTTTTAATATATTCGGTGGAATACCCACATTATTTAATGATTCGCCTTCTTATGATCAATTTATAAATAATGTTGTTAAAAATAATTCTTATTATACTAAATCATTATATACTTATTTATATTTTACTGAATTTGAAGCAATTATATGTTATATTCACTATGCTGAAGAATTAATTAAAAATGAAGATCAAGAAAATAAAAAATTAGCACTTTCTTATTTTGAAATTGCTTATCAATTATGTAATCGCATTATGTTACGTAAAATGGTTATTGCTGATGAATCAATAAAACAAATAAATCATTTTAAATCACGTTGTATTGAATATATAAAAGATAAATATATATTTTATAATCGCGAAAAAGTAGAAGAGTTAACTGAAAAATCATTATTACCGGAAGAGTTAAAAGATAAAAATGGTATTATTTTTACAGTAACCACATGTAAACGATTTGATTTATTTGAAAAAACAATGAATGCTTTAATCAATTGTACGAAAGATATTGATATGATTCAAGAGTGGTTATGTGTTGATGATAATTCATCTGAAGAAGATCGAATACTCATGAAAGAAAAGTATCCATTTTTTACATATATTTGGAAAAGTCCACAAGAAAAAGGTCATTCAAAAAGTATGAATATCATTCGTGATTATGTAATCAATTCTGGTTATAAATATACTCTTCATATGGAAGATGATTGGGTTGCTGTTTGTGAAATGGATTATATGAAACCATCTATACGTATTATTGAAGAGAATAGTGATGGAATAAGACAAGTAGTACAAAATCGTCAATATGTTCAATTAATTCGACCACGTGATATTGATTTAAAAGGTGGATTTCAAAAGTATTTAAAAGATGGATATCGATATATATTACACGAATTTTATCCAAGAGGATCATCAGAAGAGGCTGAATTTTGGAAACGAATCAATGGAGGATTTTCCGCATCTTATTGGCCACATTATTCATTAAACCCCGCCGTAATGAGCAGCGAAATATATAAATGTTTAGGACGTTATCGAGAAGATGTGAAACATTTTGAAATGGATTATGCGTCAAGATTTACAAATGCGGGATTTAAAACGGCATTTTTAGATGGTATATTTAGGTTACATATAGGTAAGTTAATAGGTGAAGAAGGAAAGAAGAATGCTTATGAATTGAATGATTTAGTACAATTTTCAGAAAAATCATAAATAAGTATATTTTTATATTTTTTAATCATATTATATAATATATAATTCTATATTATAAGATATTATAAAATGCCTCCTAAAAGAGGAGTTCTTAGATCAGCATCAACACCTGCTATACAAAGCGGTTTTTGTACACCAAAGTCAATGGAAAATTATATGAAAGATATGGAAAGATCTATTTATTTTAAAAAGAAGAATAATTCTTTATTTGAAAATTCTTTTATAGAATATTTATTATTTGATTTATATGTAAAAGATAATACTGGTTCAAATTCTTTAACTATATTAAATTCTTTTAAATATTTTTTTAATAATCCTTGTATAAAAAATAGTAGAAATGAAGTATTTAAAATAGTTGATCATCAACGTGATATGGAAATCATTGAAAAAATAAATAGTATTTACATTTTAGATTCTACAAATATTGAACATACAAATATTGTAGATGATTATGATTATTTTATAAATAATCCATCTATAAATGAATCTGTAATATTGATGGGATGGAGATTTAAAGATCCTCATGCTGTTATTGGATATATAAAAAAGAACCCAAATCCAAAATATGAAACAATAAATGGTAAAAAAAAAATAACACGAGGAACATGTGAATTATATATTTTTAATTCAGGAATGGGTATAAATTATCATGGTGAAACAGATGATTTTAAAAATTCTCCAATTGGAATTAAATATGTAGATGTAAAGTTGAGTGAATTAGAAAAGTTTATTCATTTAGTATATTCTTTAAATGTAGATTATCAATATATTTTTAAAGATAAACAAGATTATAATGATTTATTATTATGTACACATAATACAAAAAAAATATTACAAAAATATAACGAGAATTTCGTTTATAATATTGATATAAATAATAGTGTTGTTGATGATTTAATTCAAAATAACTCTTCATTAGATGTAACTGAAAAAGATATTTTAACAACTTTTTTACAAAATACAGACAAAAGAAAAAAATTTAAATATGAATTTATCAATAGTGATTTTGTATTTGAAAATACAAATATAGCTCATTATTTTTATTATTATCAACTTAATAATATTATAAATATAAGTAACAGAAGTGTAGTATTTAGTGATATTAGTCAATTTTCTAGTTCATGTTCATTTTATTCATATTTTTATTATTTAAAATTCTTTTTTACACATTCATCAAAACGTTCTATTCCAGGACATGGTTTAGAAAATTTTAAAAAAGTAACAAAATTTATTCGCGAAAGAATCATTGATTATATTATTTATATAATTCATAAAGAAATAGAAGATGAAGAACATATTGAAATTTCAGATATTGAATTAAATAAATATCATTCTAAATTATTATTATTAAAAAAAGATTATTCATATCGAGTAAATGATATAAATCAATTAATTACAAAATTATTTATTACTAAAAGAAAATTTATAAAAAATATAGATCCATTATCTTTACGAGAAAGTAAAATACATTATTTTATAGATAATTTAAATATAATTATTAGTAATATTACAAAACGATCAGAACCATGTATTAATATGAATAATATGATGGAGTTATTTGCAAATATTTCATATTTAGATGATATGGAAAATTATTTAGACTCATTTTTGTTAATGATATTAAAAATTGCTCTTGAAGTACCGAATCATGATTATAAAATTATAAATTTAGGTGCAATATCTTTTAATGACTATTATTTAGATAATCGATTTTATACATCAAAATTCATTTTATTATTTATCATTATTCATTCTGCCACATATCGAAGAAATAATAAATTTGAATTGGACCGTAAAATAAGTTCTGGAAATAGTGATTTTATACGTGAATTAGGAAATAAAAAATTATATTTATTACATTATTTATTAGATCTACCTGGAATGAATAATTCAAAACAAGTTAAATCTTCTTTATTTAAAATTTTATATACATATTATTATTTATTTAAAAAAGATATAAATACTCTTAATATTTTTTCAACATTATTTGAATATATTCATATTTATGAATTTATTGAATATAAAGAAAAAGATCGAATATTAAGTAATGATATATTTTATTTAATAGATTATTTTTTATATGGTGATTATATTTTAGAGTCAGTCGATCCTGAAATTGAATCATTATGTAAAGAAAAAATTGATTCAACTGTAGATCCTAATTATGTATATCATATAAATACAACATTTATAAATAATTTAAATCCTATATCAAATAAAGAAGATGAATTTATTCATTTATTTAATTATAGTTATTTTGTAAATAATATTATTCATAAAGATGAATTATCAAGAATCGATTTATTTGGATCTATGGATATAAATAATTATTATTTTAATATGACTCATAAAGATTTTAATAATCCATTTTTGTTTGTTTCTGAAAATATATATTCTTTATTAATTCAAAATTATAGTGAATTAGATCCAATTGTTCAATATTTTTTTGATCCTATAAAATATAAAACAATTAGATCTGAAAATAAATATTTAGAACATACTTCTTTTAATAAAGATTCATATAGATTACAATTAGTAGTTTTAAATAATGATTTATTTATAGATAAATTTTGTGAAAAAATAAATAAAATTGATAATATATTTATAAATGAAGATAAATATATTTTAATTTATCTATTTTTATTATTACAAAATGTGATTGAAGATATAAAATATCTAAAAATAGATAATTGTATAAAAGAATATTATAAAAATTATCCAAATGATATTATAAATCATTTTTTAACAAATGTAGATTATAAAAATAAACTAAATTCAGATATATTTTTATTTAAATTAATAAATCAAAATGAAAATAATTTGGTATATAATAATGCTTTTAATAATCAAATATTAAATGAATTAAAATTCTTTTTAGAATCATCAATTGATCCATTATCGAATTATTACATAAATGGTTATACACAAGTAGCTGTAAATAATTATCGTTGGTATCACGCGAAAATATATTATTTTTTAGAAAATAATATTAAATTATTTTATCAAAAAAATCGTGAAATATTCATAATTGATAAATATTTTAATGAAAATAAATATCAAGTTGAAATAATAGACCAAAATTTATATTATTCATATAATGACGCTCGTTATAAACTTATATTAGATAAATCGATTGGTGATTCTATACATAACGAATGTAGAAATTCATATGTTATTCAATTATTAAAATCAAATCATATACGATTTTTATTATTTACAAAAAGTGATGAATTAAATAAATATATAGTAGTTTTATTAGAACATAAAAATATTATAATTGAATTATCATTTTCAGGTGGTAGAAAAGAATTTAAATTAGTCGATTTAAAAAATAAAAAAAATTATACTATATTTAATATTCAGGATTTATATCAAAAATTAGAAAATGGTACTATACAAATAAATAATCATATGTTATTATCTTGGTATCACGGTTTGTTAAATGGATTTTTATTAAAAAATAATGACGAAATTGAATTAACTTATCATTTATTATTATTTTCTCATAAAAAAATATTTGATTCAATACTTGATTTAAATGATAATGTTTTAAAAGAAAAATATATAAATCAAATGAATAATTGTAATATCATTAAAGATAGTATTTATTCAGATTATACTATTATTGATTTATCAAATAATTTATTATATCCATTAAATAATGATATTCAATCATTAAATATATTATTTTTATCACTTATTCTTTCTCATAATGACTATTTACTTTCGATTTTTATTGAAAAATATGTAGATCAATTACTCTTTTTTAATGTAAATAATACATATTTATATAAATATTTTTTAGATCAAAAAGCATATCAACTTTTATTTTTAAATTATAATAATAAATATGAACGTAATATAACATATTATACATATATTATTTATTATATGTTATATCATAAATGTATTAATTTTACATTTTGGAATAAATGCCGAATACATATTCAAATTACGATTAGTGAAGATAGTACATATAAAGAGGATTTTTTAAATAAATGTTTATTTAGTCAAGAAGAAAATAAAAGTATTGAAAGTTTAGAAATTAAAAATATTGAATCCAATATAAATACACGTATGGAACAATTAATAGAACATATTAATACATTTTTCCAAACATATAGTACTTATAGTAATGGTTTTAAAAATAATTTTACAAGAAGAAATAATCGTGATATTCAAGTATTTAAAGAAAAAATTTTATTTTTATGTAATACAATTACAAATGAAAATATGAAAAGTCGTAAATCACGTGAAATAGAATCTATTAAATCATCTTATGTTGAAGGTTGTAACGAATGTTATCAAAAATCAATATTTGAAGATATTTATTTACAATACTCTATTATACCATTATCTAATGATGGACGATCTTTTGGTAAAGTTTTTAATTTATCAAATATTATGATTAAAAATTGTAAATATTTATATTTATTACAATATCATAAATTTGTTTATAATATATTTAAAAATATAGATAAATATATTGACAATTGTATGATTATTGGTGAGTTATATAAAAGTATTGATCCAAATGTAATCATTTCGCATAATCATATAAATAAAAAATTTTATGAAATTATATTTGAATTAGAGAGTGGATATTATATTCGAAAGGATCAAAAAGAATTTATAAATGAATTATATATCAATATTGATCAAAATAATTATGAAGTTGCTTATCAGTTATTAATGGGACGAGGAAAAACAACAACAATTACACCTTTACTTGTATTAAAAGAGTATTTTGAAAAGAATCAAACATCTTTTCATGTTGTATTACCAAATAATTTAGTTAATTCAACATTAACTATTTTACAAAAATATAAAAAGTTTATGAATAATATAAATATATTTGTTTTTAATATTCATCATAAAGAAAAAGTTAAAAATAATTCAATTTATATTTTTAATGATGAAAATATTAAAACATATATATTAAATTGTATTACTCAAAATTCATCAAAAGAAAATTATAATTCGAAAAATATATTTGATCCAAATACATTATTTGATCCAAATACATTATTTGATCCAAATACATTATTTGATCCAAATACATTATTTATTTGTGATGAAATTGATAGTATGATTAATCCATTAAAAAGTAATTTAAATTTATTAACAAATGAAGGTGATAAATTACCAAAAATAGAAAAAATAATTAATTATTTTATACAATTATATCAAAATCAAGAATTATTAAATTCAATTACATTTTCATCTACTTCAAATATAAATATTAAAATAAAAGAAAATATTAATAAAGCATTTGATTATATTCGAAATCATTCATATAAAGGAAATGGTGGATATGGTTTTGGAGATATCGATTATGATAATATTGAAAATGTATCTTTTTATAATCGAAATAATATTTATATGGCAATTCCATATGCTAGTGTAAATGAACCTATTCATGGATCTAAATTTTCAGATATTGAAATTACAATATTAGCAACTATAAAATCATATATGAATGAATGGAGTAGAAGATCAATTCGCCCAATTGATTTATTATTGTATATACATGAATATAACAAAATTAAACAAAGTGGTGAAAATAATTTTAATATATCCATTACGAAATTTAAAATGTTTAAAAAAATATATAATGTAAGAGAAATAAATGAAATCATTTCTATTTATAACAAATTAAATTATAATCAATTAAATGAATCTGATTTACATAATAAATTAGTTATTTATTGTAATAAATATGAAAGATTAACACCCGAAGATAAATTAAATTTATTAAAAGAATATTTATTTATTGTATTTGATAGATTTTTACGTGTAAATACAAATTATTATAATATTTCATTTATTGATGTACTTGGATTTATGAAGAAAAAAATTATGTTTACTGGTACTGTTGATTTCTTAGTTACAAAAGATGTTATTCAAAATATGATTCAACCCTTTGAACCTAATGAAAGACCTATTCCAACCTTAAATAATCTTCATTCAAAAATTTTAAATATTCCTGAAAATTCAAAAATAGGTGAAAATGGTGTAGTTCGAAATGTTATTGTAACTAAAAATAGTGTTGGTGAAAATGGTGTAGTTCGAAATATTGTTGTAACTAAAAATAGTGTTGGTAAAAATGAAGAAGATAAAAAAGTAGTAAAAAAATATATACATTCAATATCTACAAATATTTGTAATGAAATTAAAAACGATGATTATTCAAATGGTGCTATTAAATCAGCATTATTAGGTTTATTAAATAAAACACCACCACAATTATATTATTTAGAAAATGATATTAATTCAAATGTAGAATCTGAAAAAAATCAAAAAATAAAAGATATGAAAAGAGTAGTAAGACCAAGTGGAATAGAAGGATTTAAAAAAGAATTATATGAAAATACAAAAAGTATTTTATCTCATTCTGAAAAAAATATATTATATTATTTATTCATTTTAGATCATATTCTTAAATATGATGCTCTTATTGATGTCGGTGGATTTATTCTTTATACACCCGTTGAAATAATGGTTCGTATGATATATCATTATTTTTATTTTTATAAAAAGAATGAAAGTGAAATATTTGGAAAATATAAACGAAATATATTATATGTTGATAAAAATGGTAAAAGAAAAGTTTTAACAAATATTTTAACAAATGGCGATTTTGTTACATATGATTATAATGGATTTGTAAATGGTCCTATTTTTATCTATTATGATAATAAAAGTATTGTAGGTATTGATTTTACTCAACCTATTGAGATGCACGGTTTAGTAACTGTAAATCAAAAAAATACGTTAACAGAAGTTGCTCAAGGTGTATTCCGTCTTCGTAAAGTTAATTTAACTCATACTTTTGATTTTTATTTGAATAAAACATTACATATAAATATTCAAGGTATCGAAAATGGTAATTCAAATATTACATCATATAGAGCAAATACAAACCGTATTCAATTAGCAAAATTATATAAAATATTAAAACAAAATGGATTAAAATATAAAGAAAATAGTAAACAATTATTAGAAGTTCAATGTATGAAATACATAGTAAGAAATATATTTAATCATGATATTACAAGTTATACTGATTATAATTTTATACCTTTATATAAAATGAATAAAGAGCATGAGTCCAATATTATTTTTTCAGATAAATATGTAAAGTTATATAAATATATAAATAGTTTAATTACTTATTCAACAGAATCAATTGTGATTCAAATTCAACGTGAATTAGAAAAAGAACGTGAAATTGAAAAAGTTTTAATTCATACTAAAAATAGTGATTTTAAATATATTTCTAGGTGTGATAATTTATATTTACAATATAACAAAGAATATACTATATTCGATATGTTAAGAGATCCATCAAAATATTATTATAATACATATATACCACCAGATATTCAGTATAACTATAGATTAAATCTTAGTTATATGAAAAATATATCACGTTATCGATTTTTATTAAATGAATCCTATTTATTAAATTCTGAAATAAAAATACCAAATAATAAAACTCCTTTATTAACTGTAAATATGAATCCTAAACATTATATGTATTTTTGTAAAAAAAATGTACCATATGATCATTTTTATTTTGTACGTAAAAATATAGGTGGTGTAATCAATTATTCTATTTTTTCTTATGAAGAATATATACAATTTATAACTTTTTTTATAAAATATCATACATTTAATCCAAATATAAAAGAAAATATTAATAATATAATTATTTATGATTCAAATATGAATTGCGTTTTTTCAAAAAATCCTTCTATTAGATTAGGTAGTAAATTAGTATCAAGATCAAATATGAAAGATTTAATAAATTTTAATTCAAATCAAAATAAAAAAGACTTTTTTTATTATCTCATTTATGTTATGATTTTTCAATATAAATTATCTAAAAAAAATATGTATCACTTTATTAAAAAAATATTTACATTCGATTTTGAAACACAAGCACATATATTTGATTATTTATTACTTTTTCAATTTATATATAAAAATAAATATCATAATTTAAATTTAATAGAATTATATGATACAGTCTATAATGTAGCAAATCATATTGAAACAACAGAAGAAGAAAAAGATAATATTCTTTTACAATCATTATATATTACTGAAAAATTACCTAAAAATACTTCTGAACAAAATAGAATAAAAACACTTATTTTACAATATTTTAATGATCAATTATCAGAACAAAATCTTTATAGTAAAATAGTAGAATTTACTGAATAAGAAACCTCTTTGGTTTCTCTCCTATAGGAATGAACTTCCAGCAATTAATTATATTTTATTAAATCATCTTGATTTAATAAAATTTCTCCATCCGAGGATCGAACTCGGGATATCCGCTTATAAGACGAATGTGATAACCACTTCACTAATGGAGATTGTTACTTATCCTTCGATAAGAGAAGAGAAGACCTCTTCTACTTTATTATAGTGAAAGTTCTTTAAGATCATTAAAGATGATTAAAAATAGATTTTTTATATTTAATTTATTAATAAAATAAATTTATAAACAAAATAAGTATATATTAAAAATAGTAATATAAAATGCCTAAAAAAAGGGAAATAAAAGATCTTCATAAAGAAGATAAAATAATTGAAAAATTTAATATTCAAACAAAAAAAATAAAAAGCAAAAACTTACCTATTTTATTAAATGAAATAAAAATAAATAATGAATTAGAAGAATCTTTTAAAGTAGAAGATTCTGTAAAAGAAGTTAAAACAGAAATGATAGAAGTAAAAGAAGTTAAAACAGAAATGATAGAAGTAAAAGAAGTTAAAACAGAAATGATAGAAGAAGTAAAAGAAGATATTATAAAAAAAATAGATGATGAAATAGAAAAGAGTAAAATAAAAGAAGAGTTATTAAAAAAGATTGATTTTGAAGATGAAGAATTTATGATTTTATTTATAAAAAAGTTTATTGAAAATTATAAAATAAAATATAAAGATACTTCAAATATTATAAATTCTGAAATGAATCATTTAATACATGTATTAAATGAATATTTTTATTTATAAAAAAATGTTTATTTTTATTTTACATAGATGAAAGTGTATTACTTACATTTTTAAGTGTAAATTCAAGTTCAAGAATCGATTTAGATGATTGAAAATATTCATAAAGTGTAGTTTCACATAATTGTGAAAAATTCAAATTATTTTTAATCATTTCATCTCTACAAACTTCTTCATAAACATTATTTAGATTTTCACCATTTTCAACTCGAATACGACTTCTATCTAAAATATTATGTTCAACTTCAAAAATTTTATTTGTAGCAATTACAAATTGTGTATTTTGATTACACTTGTCACAAACTTTTTCAATATTGTTATCAATTACCTCAAAAGTTTCTTTTACATTCGACATTTTTGAATACGGTGTATCCAAAAGATTCGTAAGAATATTACAAATAAACTCAGAAAATGAATTCTTCGCAATTTTAGGTTTTTGATCCATTGTAATATATAAATTATTAATATAATCTTCAAATTTATTACCATAATTTCCGGCATTCGATCCATTATATAGTTCTTGAAATAGATTTACAATATCATTTTTATTTGTAACTGGATAATGTGTTACAATCATATCTGAAATAGCATCCACATAATCAGATGCTACAATAAATTGTAGAATATTTTTGGGATACAAAGAGAAATAATCTTGATAATATTTGTTAAAAATATTTGTTATTTCTTCTGTTTCAAAAATTGTTTGTGAATCCATTATTTTTTTGATTTCATAGATTTTCTTTTGATAAATACTTTTTACATACTTTTCAATAAGACTCAGAAAATGACTAAATGTCATCTCTAAATCTTTCTGATACTCATCTTGAATATGCTTCTCAAATACTGATCTTTCAATAAGATCATAATTTGATGTTATATATTCAATCAAACGCTGAATATACGGAGTAAAAAGAATCCATTCAATCTTAATCTTCTTCGAATTTAGTAACTTTCCTGTATAAAATAATATACTAACCATTTCAATGGGAGCAAGTTCATTATCAAGAGCATTTTTGATTTTTACATCAATCTCTTGAATTGACTCAAGTTCAGTTACGTAACTATTCATTTTAAAAATAAAATCAAATAAATAAGATTATTATTATACTTATTTATCTTCTCTTTAAAATCTAAAATATAAAATAAATCATTTTTTTTATACTTTTAAAATATTAAAATATAATAACGTAAATAAATTTTACTTTTATATACGTTACTATCTTAACATATTATATTCTTTAACGTAAATAATGTTTAATAATCAATTCATCAAATAATTCAGGTTTATCAAAAAATTGCGTATCATGAAGATACTTTTCATGATTTGGTTCTAATGTTATCGCTATTTTCCAATGTGAAGATGCTTCTTTATGACGACCTGTAAAATAATATCCCCAATAAATAATTTCATGAGGTAATCCACCATAATTACATAATGGTTCAGCAAATTCAGAAATACGATTTATTGATAATGATGCTATGGCATAACATAAACCACGTTGAAATTCATCTGTACGTTGACATAAACGAGCGGCTTTTAATAATGGTTCTCTCCATCCATTAAATGAAACAAACGCCAAATTATAAGCATTAAAAGCATCATTATAATATTCACTACCAAGATGTTCATAACAACTACCTATTAAACAATACGCTGATGATCGTTCAGGAATCCAACAATCAGGACGATTTACATAACGTTCTAACATTTTAATAGATGTTCGATACCATCCTACAAACATTAATTCTCGACCTAAATAATATAATGTACGAGTATGATTCGGATTATCTAATAAATCAGCAAATAAACCACTTAAATAACTACGCTTCTTTTCTTGATAATTATGTACTACTGTTAATTTATCTTTCGGTAAAGAAAAAATTGGAATATTCATTTTATGCGTCAAAATTTCATGAATACGACCTTCCCATACATCCACATTTTTATTATAAAAACGTGATATTGTTAACTCAACTGGACCATAAATTTGCCTATAATCAAAACGTTGTACTCCTTCTTTAATCTTTTCATTTATATATTTATAATCAAATGTTGCCAATATATCAGAACCATCTAATTGAAATAATATATTATTCGTAATATATTTATGAAGTTCATTTCGCGCTTTTCCAAAATTAAAAAATGAATGATCCGCCTTTATCCAATCAGACGCTAATTCATATTCTTCCTCAGAAATATACGTTTTTTTTATATTTTTTACACTTTTACCCGATAAATGTTCAATAAATGAACGATTTGCTATATGCGTTTTTATTCCATATTCTTGTGCTATATGAACCGTATTATCCGTACTACCCGTATCCAAAATTACTACTTCACCACCATCATTTATAAAATCTTTTAAACATTCATATAATTGTGGTAATGTTTTCTCTTCATTCTTAACAATTAAACCTATCGAAAATAACGGTTTTTCAACACTCATTTTTACAATATATTATATATTTATACTTTATCTTTTTATATCAAAATATAAACTAAAAAAATATTATTTATTAATAATAATTTTTTAATAAATTTAAAAAATATAATTAAAACATTTATTCTTTTTTTAGAGAAGAATGTTTACTGAAACTGTTCTATTTTTTTATAAATAAAAATTATTTTATTTATAAAATGTGATAAACTTTGTACCACAAATTATTTTTAACGGATTTCCTTCAAATCAATGTATTTAGAGTACATCATTTAATTTTATAATATTCTTAAATTTTGCTGTATGAAATCCTATTATTATAGGATACATTCCCTTTAAGATCATTTATTTTTAATTATTTAATTATTTAATTATTTATTTAATCATTTTTTTATTTTTCTTTTTTTTACCACCTGCTTGTTCAGGTCTAAATTCTTCTTCTTCCATTGCTCTACCACGACTTCTACCTTCAGAACTTTGATTTTTGCGCATTCGTTTTATATGCCCTCTATTACTCTCTGCAATACCTCTAGATCTACTAATACCATTACTATTTCTATCTCTTTTATGAGGTGGCATTACTGTTGGTGTGTGAATTCTATGATTCATACGTTCCATAACCATTGGTCTAGTACCTCTAAATTCATTTTCACTAATCATTGGTCTAGATAAACCAGGATGTTTAGGTGGTCTACCAGGTACATGTCTTTTAAATAAATTTTCAGTGACCATTGGTAACGCACTTGAATATACTTGTTTACGAAGATGTTTACTTTTTTGAGATTTACCAAATCCAGTTCCTAAACTAAACGCAGGATTTTCAGTAACCATTGGTCTAGAAGAAGGAAAAAAAGGAGCAGCAGCGGGAGCGGCAACATTTTGATTTCTAACGGTTGGTAATGCATATCTTAATGAACTTAAATTTAAAGGTTCAGCATTGGGAAGGTGTTCACGTAATTTTCCCATAGTGTAAAGAGGACTTTTTCCGATTTTTCTACTTGAACTCATATTTTTTGATATTTCTATTATTACAAAAGAAATTATATTTTTTTAATAATATTTAAAAAAATCTTCTTTATCACTTTTTGATGAAAATGCTATATAAGGTATATATTCATACACGTTATCAAATCCTTCACTTTTTACAGGTTTCTCATATTTACTCTTATACACACGCAATGCTATTTCCGGTAACGCTTCAATAGATCCTTTTGACTTCTCAATTCGATAATGCTGTAAATGATGAATCATATCTTCATCATATGGAATATATACACAAATACTTTTTATATTTTTATCTAATTTTTTTATCATATTTATATATTTTTCACGATGTGCTTTTGTAGCATTCGTCGCATCTACTATTATATTTTTACCACTTTCTAACTTCTTTTCAACACACTTTTCTAAACGCGCTTTTAATACATCACTTTCACAACACTCAAAATCAACATTTTCACACATATATTGTGAAAATGTTGATTTTCCTGATGCTGGACTTCCACACATCACTATTAACTTTTGCTCATTTATATGATGAATATCTTCTACTAATTTCATAAATTTTGCTTTAGATTCAGATGATGTCATATTTTCTATATAAGGTCGTTTCGGTACATACACATACTCTTTTTTACCATTTTTTTCAAATATTTCTTCTGGAGTATATACCGAAATACCACAATTATAACCAAAATTATAATCACTATCACTAAAATCATCATTTCGTCCTAAAGCATCACCACAGAAAAAAGAGTTCTTTTTATCAACCTTTACATTACATTGCGACTCATAAAAGTGATAGAAACCACTATGTGGTTTTCGATAATAATTTTCACCACACGCTATAAATATACTTATCATACTCTTATCTTCAATATTTTCAAAAACTTGATTTAATTTATAAATCATTTGATCATATTTCTCTTTATTCTTTTCCTTTAATAAACCATTTTGATTTGATATCACACATACCATATATTTCTTCTCAATGTATTCATTTAACTTTTTAATCACATTTGGATATAAATATATATAATCATCACCATCTTTTGGAAATTTTCGACCACTTTTCGGTTTAATAAGTGTGTGATCTAAATCAAAAAATGCTACATGTGATACACCTTTTTTACCAAATCGATATACAATCTCTTTTGCGCTTGTATTATCATTTTCAAAAATAAAATGATTTTTAACCATTTTTAATTTTTTTATCTTATCTACCTTATTCCACTTTTTCTTTTTTATCTTTTTTTACCTTTTTATTTTTTTATTTTTGTTAACATATTACAAATTTATATAAAAGTTGTAAATTAAATGAAAATATGTAAAAAAATATATTTTATATGGTAATATAAAGGTATTTTTTATATTATACATAAGTATAAAAAAAAACGAAATATTTATGAAAAATGAATCATTTATTTCAAAATTTACAAAATCAAGAAGCAAACATATCACAAACGACACAAAATTTATCTATTTTTCAAAATTCGAATGAAGAGAATAAAAAAGATAGTCAAGAAAATAGTCAAGAAAATAATAATTTACAAAAAAATATTCATAATATTATAAAAGCAAATAATTTAAATGATCAAGATTACAATTTTGATATTCAAAATGGAACAATTACACTTAATTTAGAAAATAATGGAAATGTTTCTTCTCATTTAGATATTATTCAAAATATTATATGTTATCTTTATTCCGAACAATTATCATCAAATAATCAATCAAACATTCAATCTAATAATAATAGTGGTCGATTCAGTGTAATTCCCATTAATAATACAAATATTCCTCCTATGTGTTTCTCTTTTTTACATAATCAAGAATTAGACAGCGATGATAGTGACGAAGAAGATTTTGATAATGAATTAAATGATGATAAATATGATTATTTTTTAAATTGTAAATTTATTAATAAATATGCGGGAAAAGCAAAAAAAGTTAAAAAAGATGATATATTATTAAAAGATGATTGTGAATGTTTTATATGTTTTGAAAAGTATAAAGAAAAAGAACTTACACGAACACTTCAATGTGGACACACTTTTCATAAAAAATGTGTTGATAAATGGCTCAAAAAAAGATCAACTTGTCCCCATTGTCGATTTGATCTTATGGAAAATGTTCAATTATCAATTGATGATGCTGATGAATATATGTATGAAGAACACAAAAAACATAAAAAAAATTGCCCAAATATATCTTATCAACAAGGACTCATTCATATTGAATTTGGTTATATTCAACAAAATAATAATCATCAACAAAATGAAGAAATAAATAATCATCAACAAAATGAAAATAAAGAAGATAATAAATAAATAGTATATTTTAGTAAATTATTAAAAATATTTTTTTTATAAAGAATATAAAAAAAAAGATTTTTCTTTTCCTTCATCTTCTATTTACTCTTTTTTAAATACAATCATACAAATATTCTAATTTTATAAAAATGATCGATATTAACATTCCTCAAAACGAATTTATTTCAACCCTCATTTCCTATTCTCACAATCTTCAACTTAATATTGAAGAGTCACATTATGAATCAAATTCAGAATATTATTGGAAAAACAAGAATCAATTTATTTCTGTTATCAATAAAGGAATTCCAGATGATAAACTTAAGATTATCTTTCAAACTCATATTCAAAAACTAACGAAAAATAACAACAATAATAATCAAAATAATAATAATCATTATCCTGAAAAAGATCAAGAGCAAATTCAAATTTGTTATCCACCTGTTCACCTTGTAAAAACTAAAAAGTATTCTGTTTATGATTGGGCATAAATATAATTTACGTTATTGTTTTTTTTTATAATAAATCAAAAAATTGATTTTATCTTTTTATATTTTTACAATTTATCTTTTTATAATATATACTATTCTATATTATTTTTCAAAATGAATATTCAAATTATTGATTCTATTGTACAAGAACGAATTAATTATTTAACTTGTCCTACACCTACACGTTTAATGGGCAAACCGAAAGAAGAAGTTCAAAAATGGAGAATCGAAATGAGTGAAAAAGAAAAAAATGAAACAAAAAGAAAATATGAAGATAAAGATGATGAAAAGAATAAAAGAAAGAAATAATATATAAAATAATTATTTTTTTAACATTTTTAATTATTTTTATCTTTTTATGATTTTTAATATAAAGATTTTATAATAAATAAAAATAAATAAAAAAAATGGAAGATTATTACTCTTTTTTTTTAACATTTACAACAGATATAAGTTATAAAATATGTAAAGAAATTCTTCATTTAGATTCAACTGAAAGAAATGATCTTTTTCAGTCATGGAATGATCAAAATATTTGGTTTATTATTTATATTTCATCTGGATTACACGGTATTAAAATAAAAAGTTATGGTTTAAAAATACTTCGAAAATATATTTTATATATGGAAAATAACACAATCATAAATATACATAATACTTTTTCATATCAAATTTTAAATAAATTATATTATTTATTACTATCTTTTGATCCAAATAATAAAAGTGATATTGAAATTATTGAATTTCTTAACTACTCTTTTTATAAAATTCAAAAAGAAGAAGAGTTTATACATTATATTCATAACGATCCTATTATGATTCAATTTATTCAAAATTTAGTACAAAAATCATCTAAATAATCATTATTTAAAAAGAACTTTTAAAAATAATAGAACGTAAACATTTTTCTATTTTTTTTTATAAAAAAATGATTTTTTTATAAAAATCTAAATAATTACTATTATATTACTTATATATATATATTTAGTTTATATCTTTTTTATACTTCATGTTGGTTACACAAAATGATTTGTTTCAAACGTTACAACAAGTTCAAACAAAGTTACGATCTTATGTTGATATTGAAATAAGTGAACACAAAATATTACAAGATGATCTAAATCAATTTACGTCTTATGTTTATGATTACACAAAAGATGATTTTGCTAAAATGAAAGAAGAAATTAAACTTCGATTTTCTCGCGAAAATATTTATACATATGTTGAATTACTTCAACATAATCGCGATTATATTACTCTTCGATATAGTAGTGAAGATCAAATTGATCAAAGTAAAATGATTGAAGATTTAACGCAATTATTACAACGATTTTTTGAAAATGATGTATTAAATATTAATGAAGATTTTTATTATATTATATTTGAAAATTATCCAGTGATTCAAAGTTGGATGAAAGATTATTGTAGAAATTACGCAATCATTGTTTCACACTTCATTTTTACCAAATAATACTTTATTTTTTATAATTATTTTTTATCCTCTTCTTGATCAGAGTCTTATAACTTATTTATTCCTCCTCTTGATCAGAATCGGTAAATTTAAAATCAGTGATCAATGACTGTTTAGATTTACTTTTTTTATCTTTCTTTTCGCGTGGAGCAAATCCAGATCCGACTGATTCACGACATATTCCAAAAGATAATCGATGCCATTGTGTTAATGGTGCTTTTTCCGCGATCTTTTCTCGAATCTTCGCTAAATGTTTCGCGGTTAAATATCCCTGATTATGTTGTATATCATACTCCTCCAATTCCGGATTTGCTTCCACTAACTCTTTGATCCAAGTATCATGCGCATGTTTTGCTAAAATAGATGCCGCAGCAATACCTAAATATGTACCATCTCCTTCTACAACACATTCATGTGGTATTTCTGTACCATCTGTTGTTTGATAAGGTACGAATTTATCACCATCTACTAAAATTTTATTTACTTCCATAACGGAACGTACATTTGTAATCGCATCATGCATACCTTCCATGACTGCTTGTAATATATTGATTTCATCAATTCGTTTATTATCTTTGCTTACAATCGAATAAGCATAAGCGTGCTCTTTAATAAAGTCGAATGCTTTTTCGCGCTGTTTCGCACTCATCTTTTTGGAATCTCTTATAATTACTTTTGCTTCTTTTACTTTTTCAGCAAAATCGTGTGGAATAACAACAGCACCAATAAATGTGGAACCAAAACCACATCCTCGGGCGCATTCATCAATACATATTTCAATTTGATTTGGATCTTGATAAGGTAGTAAATTGTACTCTTTTTTTACTCTTGTTTTTTTAATCTTTGTTTCTTCCATTTTTTATAAAATATTTTATTTTTTATAATTATTTTATATATATGATATAATCTTTATATTCATTTATGAGTTCTTTTTTTTATTTGTTTTTTTTTATTTCTTTATTTTTGTTTTTGTTTTTTTTTTATTTAACAAGAGACAAGAGAAAGCAATCACACAGTCACAATCGAGGAAAGGACAAAACAGGACAGGAAAGGACCTGTCAAGCGGTGTAGGCAACGGATGCCTTACGCAGTGGCGGCAGCGGCGGCGTGGAGTTCATCGATGACGAGCTTCTGGTCGTAGGAG
>JACCDO012249494.1_pt1 | contig 23074 bp, 18 predicted proteins | sample 7446101 | NCBI WGS metagenome assembly JACCDO01 (sample SAMN15323440, study PRJNA562643) | freshwater metagenome | isolation source: river surface water | place: USA:Blue River Watershed | collected 2017-08-16
ATAAATTAGAAGAAAATGGACTTCAATAAAAACTACTACAATATTTTAGGAGTAAATCACGAAAGTACTGAAAAAGAAATAAAAAAATCATATTATAAACTTTCATTTACACATCACCCTGATAAAGGTGGTGATGAATCTACTTTCTCCGAAATAACAGAAGCATATGATATTTTAATGGACTCTTCATTAAAAGAAGAGTATGATAAAAAAAGTAAGTTTGGAAAAGACTACAATGAGCTTGAGGAACTATTTATAGTAAATGTTGATTTTAATTTTGAAAAGGAAAATCAAAAGTATGAAGATTTTAAAAAAAATGCAGTGCTAAATGTAGTGCATCATATTGATGATACATTTAAAGGCACTGTTGAATATGAAAGATGGGTTATATGTAAAAAATGTAATGGTGCTGGAAAAGATTTAAAATCTAAATTTGTTATAAAAGATGACCAGGGTAATATAAAAGGAATATTTGATTCTGATGATGGTTGTGACTTCTGTGAAGGTAGTGGTAAAGACCACTGGGGAAATACTTGTGGGTTTTGCTTCGGACAAGGAAAAATAGGTAGTAAAGATTGTGATGCTTGTAAAGGCGAAAAGAGAATTTTAGGAAAACAAAAATTGACTAAAATAAAATTAGAAAAAGATAAGTCCGAAACAATAATACCACATATGGGTCATTTTTCTAAAAATGAACCAGGTAAAGTTGGAAATCTTATTCTAATAAAATCTTAACCACCTTTTGGACTAGCTTTTGAGCTAAAACCACTAGAGCCACTAGATGCCTTTGATGCTGATGTAAATGTCTGAGTACTAGCTTTTGCAGTTGATGTAGTAGTAGCACCAGCCTTACCACCTTTAATAGCTGTTATGGCCTCCTGACTTGCCCAAAATGCACCACCCTTTGTAGTAGAAGCTCCTTTAGGTGCTTGTAGTCCATTTCCAGTAACAACAGTAACAGGATTTGAAAGTGTTTCAAATATAGTTTCTGTTACAACAATTGAATCAATAAGTGAGAATTCAGAATTTGAATAATCAATAAATGGTGCTGATGATCCAAGTGGTGCTTGAATAGCATTATTTATTCTTGATTGTGTTCCTAATAAGAAGAAAGGAATAGCATCGGTTTCTACCATTTTAAAATTATAAAGCTTAATAGAAGATGGAGTAGGACCTAATATAAAATAACTAGTAATTAAATTCAATGATCTCTTATTATAAAAATATTCTTTAACATTTAATGTTGGTCTATTTAAAGTATTTAAGAATCCAATTGGTAAAACACTATTACCTTTATCAACAGTAAGTTGTAAGTTTACAAAGTTAAGAACATCACCTAATGGTTCAGAGTAGGTAAATCCTAAATAATCCCAAGGTTTTACTCTATAACTCGACCCTGTTAGAGTTGATGGTAACATATCTAAAGACCATGGATCACCAGGTGTATGATTTAATATCAAATCGTATGAAATATATGAGTATCTTTTCTTAACAAGTCCATCTGATTTAGTGTTGTTTAAAATTCCCAAAACATTAAAATTACCACCACCTACATTCCATCCTAATTCATCATTCATTTCGTCACCAGTCGCATTAATTGTTCTAATTTCTAAAATATTTTCATTACCATCATCAACATTAGATAAATAAGAAAAAGTACCGGTAGTCTGATTAGATGGATCAGTAGGTCCATTTTTATCTTTCTTCCTAAATCCTTGTTCAGAGTATGTAAATCCATCAGATATAAACTTTCTTATACCGAATTCATTTTTAGTACTATAATAATTATCAAAGTTACCAACATCTTCTAAGAAGTTCTCATATTCTTCATACTTAATACCTAGATTATATTTGGATACATTTGATGAATTATTTTCTCTAATAAAAGACTCTGAATTTAAAACATCAAATGTTGGCAAGCTAAAGTGATTAGTCCTTGCTAATTCCCCATAAGATATAGATCCAGATATAAATCCTCCTTCATCATATGTCACAGTATCTCTAAATACAGTAACAGTAGATGCTGTTGTATAATTTACATCTATCCAAGAATTATATTTGTGATTATTTCCATAATTAAATTTATCTTCATCTTTAAATGTGAAATTTTGTATCAATGCAGATGGATAAACTTCTACTTCAGAATCTGGATTTGGCGCGTTATTGTCCCAAACTGCCATTGTTAATCCTCTAAATCTTCCGCCCTCAAATCTTCCATCTATCCACTGTGAATCTACCATCCTTGTTATATAAGGTCTACCTTTAAATAGCCCATTTGACCATATACCCTTAAATAATCCATTTAAAAATGCACCATTAAGCCAAATATTTTTACTAACATAAATTAAATGTTCATCAGAATCTTTATCAACTTTTCTTATAGGAAAATTAAGTGTAACTTGTAAGTAAATAAGATCACCTAATATCTGAACAACTGTAAAAGGATCTCTAATAAGTCTTCTCTTACCATTTAAATCGGTACTAACTACATTACCAACTATAACTTTATCACCTACTTTAAAAAACTCATCTATCTTTCTATCGTATTGATTTATTGAAAATCCTTCATATTCTACAAATCCAATTGCTCTTCTTAAAACTACAACCCAAGTTCTTCCAGATGGCTTCATTTTAGTCATATTTTTATCTAAATCAGATGCATTGTTTCCTATTTTAACTTTCTTTATATCTAAATTTCCAGCAAATGCAAATGGTTTTTCAGTTTTAGAGAAATATCCTAATCCACTAAAAGCATAAACATTTTTATCAAATCTGATACCCTCATTCCAAACTCCATTTTCCCATATACTACTATATGAGCTAGCAGTTCCACTTGTGAATATACCATTTCCAAATCTGGTAGATATTAAATTACCCTCACTATATCCACCAATAGCCTCAATCGGTGGTAAAATTAAAGTATCACTATAGGTTGGAGTATCATCAAAAATAGAATATGTAGCATTATTGTATGTTGAGTCATATTGAACAGTCTTGTTAGTTACTGATATACCAGTTATAAATAGTGTAATATTTGGAACGGTATATATCTTTCTAATTTGAATAGCTGATAAATCAAAAGTTAAAGGATCATCAAATTCTCTTTCTACTGTCTTAGTATATGTCAAAATACCAGTAGTTCCAAAATATCTATTACTAGAACATCCTAGTCTTCTAACAGTAATTGATCCAGATATTTGTTCGTCAACACCCGCAACTTTAAATGAGACTCTTGTTGGTACTCCTAAGAATTGATTATTGCCCTTTGAGGACTGTGTATATTCAGTTGGCCAATCCGTCGTACCACCACTAGTTGGTGCGTCAGGATCTGACCCATAAGCACCGTATTGGAACATATAATTTATAACTACATCAAAAGTTCCGGATTGTGTAAATAAGTTATAAGAATTTACACTATTAACTGCATATATAAATGGTGATGAGCTATTAAGAGTATATTTAAAATTACCAGTATTACTTGTTAGAAACCCTTTACCGGCAATAGCACCATTATCATTGTACGCTAAATATCCGTATCCAGGACCACCACCTTTAGTTGATGATACACATCCAGTGGTATCATAGTAAGGATAGAAGCTATTATATGTCCAGGAAGTATTTGAACTAGATGTAAATGAAGATGATGTTATACCAGGGGCACCATTTATATTTGGAAAATTTAAATCAATGCTTTGTGTAAATGCATTATTTATGAAAACTTCTTTAAAGCTTATATCATCTATTGATTTTCTATATCGAGCAATATTTGTTATTATATCCGATACATATCCATCATTCACTTCAATTCTTGTCTCACAAGACTCCTCTTCTATCACCACACTATCAACATAAAATTCCTTAACACCATACATATTGATATGGAAGTATAATCTTGAATCAGATACTGAGTTTAGTACTTCAGATACTACACCACCTTTAGTGGATAAGTAACCATCAACACCATCAATAGCTAAATTAGGAACAACACTACCCTCGTGACCATCCAATGATTTTAATTTGTAATAGTTACTAATAAAATTAGCACCTGCTAATGAAACAGCGTCTGGATATATAGAGCCTTCGTAAGTACCACTTGATTCACCATATGCGCTACTTTCTGAACTTGGCTTTCCTATACTAAATAGAAAGGCTACATTATCAGAGTCAATTAAGTTTGCAACAGATACAGTTCCTATATTGACTGTAACTCTCCATCTCTTATTATTAGCAAATTGAAATTGAGCATCTGTTTTAACAAATGGCAATCCATTATTATCTACAAAGTTACTTACACCAGATGGATCTATTCCATAATCTTGATAACTAGCAGTTAATGATCCATAAAGTCCTGATAAAACTCCATCTGTTACACTAAATATGAAACTATTACCAGAATAAGAAACTAAATAGTTTCCAGTACCTTGAGGAATACCAGGTGTATTTGTTAAATCTAAGTTATTCCAAGGAGATGTGAAATTTATTGATGCGGTGTTACCATATAAGTAATTACATCCATTTGGATTAACATTCTCATAACTAAATGGTGATCCATTCCAGTTACCATTTCTCCAAACTCCACCTTCCCAATAAACATTATACGCATTCATATAGTTGGCAACTCCATTTTTCCATATCATACCAGTTGCTGTTCCTGAAAGCCAACGACCATTGTCCCATTTAGATACATAAAACTCTGAATTATCAAATGTCCCATTATACCAATAACAACTATCTGAGAAATTAAATCCGTTTAATCCTTTTACAACCTCAACTGAGAAAATAGAGCTAGTAGCAGAAGAAAAAACAGGTGGGACGATTGATGATGGTGTGTGCTTCGGTATAAATTCAATAGAAAAATCTGGACCATCTGCTATAAATGAGTATGATAACATTTTTCTACTACTCAAATCAGATGTATTAAGAACATTAGAATTACCTGATAAAATAAATGATGTCATTCTATAGGTTGTAGCCGCTGATGAGGCTCTTAATTCAATAACAAGGTCTGTGTAATAAGCTGTGAAGTTAGAAATATAGATATTGCTTCCAGCTGTTGGGACAGAATAAGTGTAATTTGTATTAACAATAAAATCTGTTAATAAAACACCGGAGTCTATAATAACTTGTGATGAGTCACAACTTCCCACAAATGGTATAACCATATTAGATTCGTTATAAGTGTAAAATCTTAAACTATAATCTTTACCAACTTCTAAAGCATTCTGGTATATTAAGAAGCTTATTGTGTCCCCAGATGCACCATCTGTATATTCAACATATCCAGGTGTACCTGTTGCTATTATAAGTGTTGGTAGATTTAAACCTGATGATGAAGTTGATCCAAGTGTCCAATAATCACTACCTTCTGTGAAATTTCTATTTCTTAAAATTTTATTACTACTACCAAATCTTATCTCTGTATTATAATTTTCTAAAACCAACATTTTAACTGTGTATAAATCGCCAATTATTAGTCCAGTTGTTTGATATAAATTAACAATACTACTAGTTCCACTAAATATTAGTTTTTTAGCAGAATCTAAATTGAATCTATTCATATCTTGAATATTCAAGTTATTAAAAGATGGTGCTCCGCTAACATAATCAGATTTTAAAATTTCATAAAATGGAACTTCAGATGAGTCATTAGTATCCTGAAAATACCCATTTACTAAATAGTTGGCATAAGGATTAAAGCTGGATTCGATAAATCTTCCTCTTTCAAATGATCCATCCAACCAAACTGATTGTAACATTCTAGCGTTATTATGTGAGAATGTTCCTCCTCTCCAAAGGATGTTTCTCATATCGACTTCTAGTTTCTTTGCCTTCTTTCCAAACTCTCTTTCTAGTTTTGTAAATATTCTCTTTTTTGTAATAAATTTTTCTTTACTTTCATTTACGATTCCACTGTTCCATAGACCATAGAAATTATCAGAATAGTCTGAAATAAATTTAGGAACTTTAGATAGTGATGTTGCTGTACCACCAGAACCTAAGAAATAACCTTTAGTTAAAACACCATCATTCCAGTATCTACCAGTAAATATTCCACCATTAAAGGATCCACTATACCAAGTTGAGTTGGTGAATATATTAGCGTTTCCAAATTCACCGCCATTAAAAGTTCCATCTTGCCAAGCAAAACTACTACTTCCAGCTGATGAATAAGAAGCTGCGGTAACAAATGGATATCCATAATAAGAGGTGAATTTACCGTTATTAAACTCACCGTCTTGCCAAGAAGCTACATCCATGAAGGTACCATTATTAAATGTTCCATTAAACCAAGTAGATTTAAATCCATAATTGAATTTATTTTCTGAATAAGATCCTAAGTCTACTTTAACACCAAATTGACCACTATTAAATACTCCACTATAAAAGTTAATCTCAAAATTTCCAGCAACTTCACCTGTTGGATTTTCAGATCTAAATTCTGCAGATATAACATTTACATTACTAAATGTTCCAGATGCTACTCTTGTTAATGGAAACTTTAGGTTTCTTTTTCCAAAATTGCCAGCTTTAGCTTCTCCTGTTAAGAAAGTAGAATTATAAAAATCACCATTTAAAAAAGTGCCTTTTTCAAAATTACTTAGCTCAAAAAGTCCATTTTCAAATACACCATCTAACCAAGCATATTTTGTAAATCCACTTCCTAATATATTTCTATTTCTATAATAATCAGGAACAGAATTTTCGTAAACACTTAAATTAAATGGAACATTAGACTTATTTTTATAAAAATATCCATTTCCAAAAATACCATTTACCCATCTAGAGTTTTTAACTATACCATTCTCAAATTTGGGTAATTTTGTTGTTAGAATTTCAGATGGTGTCATTCCAATTGCATATGAATATGTAAACGGTTGTACATTCCAAATAGACTTATATAAAATACCATTTATCCATCTATCTGAACCAGATACAAATGATGAATTTGTTACTAATCCATTTTTTATTGTATTACTATTATCAATAAAGAGTATATCTGATAGTATTAAACTTCTCCAGTTATTGAAATTGACAGGATCTTTATCATTTAAATTAAATAATTGATTATCAAAAATACAGTTTTGAAAATAAGTTCTTCTAAATAATCCAGATTTAATTGTGGAATTTTGAAATTTAACAGTGTGTATATAATTGTAAGCTATTTCCGCGTGTCTTGTTAATAATGTTGATGACCCAGCCAACAATGATGAAGGTAAATAATAGAGAACAGATGATGTTCCATTTATTAGATCATCAAGTTGGAGTTCTCTCAATGTTGATTCTAAAATATTAGATATTTTATAAGTATCTGGTAGTTTTATAAAACTATTAATACCCAATGAAGATGTATCATAATAAACTCCATTCAAGAATAATATATCATTATTATCGAAAATTTTATTTCTTATTCTACTACCAATATTAATATTAACCTTATTATTATCAACTAATCCATTAAAATATTCAGATTCTGTGTTAATGTCAATTGAATGGTCTTTATTATAATTAATATAGTTTCCACTTATCCAAGTTGAATCGGTAAATAAACCACTCTTAAAGTCCGAGTCAATAATATATGCCTTACTAACATCTAAACCAGCAAATGACTCTGATATTATATCTCTTTGGTCTCTATATGAATAAACTGTATCTGATGTATCATTTGTGTAGTCAACTACAGTAATTCTATTATAACTATATGCGCCATTTCCTCTTAGTGTATATCCACTATAAGTCCAAGTTCCAATTGACAGGTTTATTATTTCATTTGTTATATTTTCAAGATTTGGAACAGTAGAAAATGTGAAAACACCACCAGATGTTTCAATCTCAAAGTCTGAAACATTTATATCCCAAGAAGGAATAGAAGTAGTAAGTCCTGCTAAATTAAACTTATAATCGCCGTAAAATTCAGTTATTTTTTTAGTATTAAAGTCCTCAATATTGGAACTCGGTGTGGCTGATATCATCACATCTATTGATGCATATCCATAATATTTAGTATTATCTACAATGTAATTAGTTTCACCAGTTATTGTTCTTGTATTGTCCTCTTTACTACTTAATTGAACTATTACTCTTCTTTCCCTTTTTGTTCTATTAGTATCATATGAGGAATAATAAGATGATAACGAGAATTTATCATCAAAGAAATTTAAAACATCTGAATTATATTTATTTATGGATAATCCATCAAAATAAAAGCTTTGAAAATTAACAAATCTGCTTAAATCTTCTTGATTTATATAGAATTTATATAATTTAAATTGTTTCCATTCAGGACCATCCCACCAATTTAAAAACTTTTCTTCATATCCTCTTATTTTTATAATCTTATCTGAAGTGAATTTAGATCTGTAAAAAACACTTTTTTCAAATTCCGAATTATTTGATTTAGAATTGAATATTAAGGAATTTGAAACAATACCGCTAAATATTGAAGAGTTATTAATATTTGAATTAACAAATAAATTGTTGTAGTAATTACCTCTATTAGTTCTAACAAAGTAGTTAACAGGTGAATTTATTAAATATTTTTCCAAAACATTATCAGATGAGTATGAACCAATTATATTATTATTAAATGTTCCATTATCAATTACAGACTTTTGAATTAATGAGTCATCAATATAATTATATCCTAAACCACCATTATTCTTGTCATTTATTTTAATACCAGGAAGTCCAAATTCATCAAAGCTAGTAAAATATGATAAATCATTACCTACTCCTTTTTTAATATCACCATCAATCCACTTTGCGTTTATAACACTACCCAAATTAAATATCACATCAGGACCATTATATAAAATTTGTTCTAAATGTGTTCCTAATAAACCTTGGTTAAATTCACCTTTCTTAAAAACACCATTTCTAAAGTTTTGTTCTGTTATATAAGGTCTTAGGTATCTTCTATCAACAACCCAAGTTCCATTTTCATATGAGTAAGTATAGTCTTTTTTAAATTTAATACCAGATTTTTCAAAATCAGAATTAAATATTTTTAAAGAACCATTATTATATATGGCCTCATCATTTTCAGATAGTTCCAATTTAGTTGCTAGACCACTAGTGATATATGCACTAGATACACCAGGAGGTAAAATTTCTGACTCAGATACAAAGAAATAAGCCGATTGTTGTGATCCAATCACAGCAGTAAATGTTCTAGTTCCTTCCCAGTATGAAAGACTACCTGATCCTTGTAAATTTGATAAGTTAATACTAACAGTAGCTCCGGGTGTAACATTATGTGGTTTATCAACAAATAAACTCATCACACCGATTCCAACTTTGGTATACACAATTGCAAAAGATATATCTCTTTGGTCTGCTTTTATATAGTTTCTACTTACAAAATCAGGTGAACCTATTCTTGGATGTAAATTTCTTGATAAGTATTCAGAGTAACTACCGGATAATATATCAGTAGTGATATCTTTTAAATATCCTGGAGTTTGAGTACCATCAATATTACCATCATATATTAAAAATGAATTACTAAAAGTAAGATAATCAGTTCCAGATGATGTAAAACCTAAAATTCCATAATCATTACCAGTTAATGAGAATGTACCATTTAGATAAAGTAATGTATTTGTACCGTGTGAGTTTTTTTTACTAAATTTATTAGTTAAAAATTGATATTTATTAAAAGTATATGGAAAAACAGTACCCCAATCATCAATTGAATCTCTTAGTGAATTTTGCTGAATTAAGTATTCGAATTCCTCTTGAGTAGAAGCAACATATACTTTTATAAAATCATCATCACTATCAGCAATCCAAGGATATTCACCAGTATATTCAATATCTAAAACAACTCTTGTTTTATCGACATATTGTACAATATATCCATCACTCAATTTATTGAATTTATTAGCTTGAATAATTACATCAGAATCATAGTTACCACTTTCAATAAAAACTCTGTCTCCTAATTTTAAATTGTGATCTACTTCTGTATAGAATAGTGTATATCGTTGGCCTTTTATCAAGTAAGGTTCAACGTAATTCATAAGCTTTACAGAGAAGCTTTTTTTACTCTTTCTGTAAATTATTTCTTTAGTATTTAGACCAACTATTTTATTAGATGCTGTTATACCAACAATTTGATTAAGCTCTTTTGATTGAGCACTATTTAATTGTGGTAACTTATTTAATATAGTTTTTAAAGGAAGTTTACCGGGTATTTTCATTTATACAGCACAATATTGTTTCTGTATATATTATTAAGGGTTTTTTATCCTACCTATTTGGTCATATGAAAATTATTTTTTATATTTGTTTCTTATCAAAATAAATAAAGATAATGAGTAATTTTAAAGTTTCAAAAGAAAAAATCTCTCTGTTCACACATCCCAATGCCGACGCACTTATGCTTGGTCGTGTTGGATCATACCAAGTTGTTGTTCAGAAAGGTCTATATAATGATGGTGATGAAGTAGTATTCGCTCCTGAAAAATCTGTTCTTACTGGTCTGATTAAATCAGAATTTGAGAAATACCTTGTCGGTCCTAATAAAGATCGTGTTAAGGCTGTACGTCTTCGTGGTGAAATATCAAGTGGTATTATTGTGCCTCCGTTTCTTGTTCCTAATATGACTGAACTTAAAATCGGCACTGATGTATCTGAATTACTTGGTATTACTAAATATGAGCCACCAATTCCAACACAATTGGCTGGTAAGGTTAAAACATTTGATATGCCTTTTATTGGCAATCACGATTGTGAGCACGCTAATGTCTATGTTAATGATCTTGTGGATGGTGAACGTGTTGTTATTACTGAGAAAGTTCATGGAAGTCAATTCATTTTGGCACACAATGTAGATACAAATGAAACAATTGTATCCTCTAAAGGACTTTTGAAAAATGGTTTGACTATTGAGGAAAGTAATGAAAACTCTTACTGGTTGGCTGCTAAGAATGATGATATTGTAAATAAAATTCGATCTAATTGGACTACTGGTGTTGTTCAGATATTTGGAGAAGTTATTCCAGTTCAAGGTGGATATTCATATGGTCAAATAAAACCTACTGCGAGTTTGTTTGATATTCGTGTAAATGGTGAGTCTATACCATATGATATGGTTCCAGGTGTGTTTAAGACACAATGGGTACCTGTTGTGTATGATGGCGTATTGAACTTGGATAAAAAAGAAGTTGTAATCTACTCTGATCCAGAGCGTGGAATTCATAAGACACGTATTGATTACATTCTTCCAAAGAATATTGTTGACCTTTGCAAAGGTAATGAGCTTGTATCTGGTCGCGAGGTTCATATCCGAGAAGGTGTTGTTCTCAGGCCATACATTGATAGAACAGCAGTTGATGGTACTAAACTTCGTTTGAAAATCATAAACCCTGCTTACAAAGAAACAGGTGAGGAAATTAATTAAACAATTAAAGGTCTCTTTATATAAAAGAGACCTCTTTTATTTTTATGGCAAAAAACACTAACGCAAAACAAGAATTTCTAAATCACATTAATCAAAACAATGTAAAGGTTTTTTGTGCCACTATACAAAAAGGTGATGATTATGGTGATGATGAAGAAATTATTGAAAGAACCTTTATATTAACAACTGGATACACAAAAGAAGATTGGAATGATTTCTTGTCTAAACTCGATTTTATGTATGATAGTGGATATGGTGGTCAAGAAGTATTTGGTACTATTTGGTATGTAGATGGAACTTGGTCAGAGCGTGGTGAATATGATGGATCAGAATGGTGGCAATATCAGAAGTGTCCTGATATACCAGACTCCGTTAGAAGAATAGATAAAGAGAGAGAACTAAAACTAAATAAGATAATTAATGAAAAATAAAATATTAATATTTACAGGTGCTGGTATTTCAGCTGAAAGTGGTGTTCCAACTTTCAGAACTGGTCCGGATGGTCTTTGGTATAATCATAGAGTAGAAGATGTTGCAACATATGAAGGATGGAAAAAAGATAGAGAAAAGGTTCTTAACTTTTATAATGAAAGAAGAAAACAATTAAAAAATGTTGAACCAAATATTGCACACAAAATAGTGGCTGAATTAGAAAAAGAATTTCAAGTCACAGTTGTCACACAAAATGTTGATAACCTACATGAAAGGGCTGGATCATCAGTTGTTATACACCTACATGGTGAATTAACAAAGTCTCAATCTAGTTTAGATTCTTCAATAGTATATGACTGCGACGAAGACATAAAAATTGGTGATAAATGTGAAAGAGGGTCTCAATTAAGACCTCACATAACTTGGTTCGGAGAAGATTTAGATTGGTCTAAAATTAGACAGGCAGAAAAGGCAGCAAAAGAGGCTGATGTTTGTATAATAATTGGAACTTCTATGCAAGTCGCTCCTGCCAATTTAATTCCATTTTCAACTCCAGATAACTGTCTAATTTATTATGTAGATCCAGGAGAAGTAGACTTCCACTTACCAAAAATGAGGCATGTTTTCTTTTATCATATAAGAGAGTCTGCATCAACTGGTATTCAAAGGGTAAAAGAAGAGTTAGAAAATATTTATAATATTAAATCAAACATATGAACATAGAAAAAATGGCTAGAAAGGCTCTTAGTTTTTTGAAAACTAAAGAGACAAATTTTCCAAAATTTGGAACGATCGCTGGAGGATCTTTAGGTAATCTAATATGGGAACAAGTTTCTGGCCATCTGGCTGTTGTTAATGATATAGATATATTTATTTTTGATAAAAAAGTAGATATAAATAACTTATATGGTGAAAATACAAACACAACAGACAACAGAAAGATTTTCTATAGAAGTCAAGAAAAAATATACTGGAAGGACTATACTGGACTGTGCGAGGGATCAAAGACTAAAGATTTTTATCTAATTGATAGAACAGAGAATTCTGGATTATTCAACTATGTTTACTACTCAGCAACATCTGAAAAACCAGAATTAGTAATTGACTCTTTTGACATTAATTGCACACAGATAGGATATGATATAGAAAATGATAAATTCTTTTGGACTAAAGAATTTGAAGAGTTCTTAAAAGATGGTAAATTAAAATTAACTAATCTTGGAAGCCCACATCACTCAGTTATTAGAATTCTTAAAAAAAGAGATGAACTAAAAGCTATTTTAGATCCTATTGAGGTTAAAATAGCTGCTTATGCTGTTGCAAGGCCATTACAAGGTGTAACTAGAAGATATTTTTCAGACAAGTATTTTGAAGTATATAAAAAGTACCATGAAGAATTATCGAAATATTTTGAAATAAGAAAAGAGAAAGAAATATCTGATTTAATAAAAGAGTCCAAAGGAGTTGATATTGGAATCTATACACTAGTTACTAATGTTCAACCAAATTTAATTTTTACAAATGAAGAGTTGAACGAAGAGTCAAGAAATAAAATATGGCATTGTAATGACTTTCTATTCTACTTCAGGAACATTCAAAATGATATAAACCAGTATAAAATATGGTCTAAATTACAACCACTATTCACATATGATTCATATTTAGATTGTGACCCAAGTGATGACGATATCAACTTACTGGAGAGACTGATAAATAATGTACCTAATGTTATTAAGAATCTACAAGGTCTTAGTATATCGCAACAAATACTATTAGTAAAAAAACTATTTAAATCATTTGAAGACGATCTAACAGTAGCATTGGCATTATTGGAAAATAAAAAATTAGATCCAGATATTATTTTAGATGATCAAACTAAACTAATTTTAGAACTTTCAGTTAGAATAGAAATTGTAAATAACAATTATGATTTTGATAAGATTTTAGGACTTGTTAAATCACCTGATGATATATTTAAAAATAATGATAATTTACCTTTTTAATATATAAATAAAATTCATATTTTTATGCAAGAGTTATTAGATAAATGGAATATCAAGCTTAATTACAACATTTTACTTTCAATGTGGAATGAATCACACAGAGCTTATCACAATCAAAATCATTTACTTGATTTAATAGAACAAATTAATGAAAATAAATCTAAATTTGGTTCTCAAAAAGATTATGAAAAAATGATACTTTGTGCATTATTTCATGATTGTGTATATGATCCTATGCGTAATGATAATGAAGAAAAGAGCGCTGAGTTTTTTATGAATTCTTGTCAAGAAAAGAACAAAGATATTTTAGATATAAAACAAATGATTCTTGATACAAAGACACACGAGGCCACTACACCACTTTCAGAAAAGTTTAATCAGTTAGATATGAACATTGTTGAGAGAGATTTCGATCAATTGCTTGAGTGGGAAAATGGAATCAGAGAAGAATATAAAGCATACGGTGATAAGTATAAATTAGGTCGTCTTCAGTTTTTAGAAAGCCTTTTGGATAAATATCCTCACAATACAGAAAATCTATTAAAGCTAATAGATTACGTCAAAACATATTAATAAAAAAACCACTCAATGAGTGGTTTTTTTATTTTAAACTCCTAAAATTAGGAATTCTTCACTATTATTATTTCTCTTAGAAACTATTTTATAATTTGAATACCAATCCTCTAATTTATCAAATTTGTAGTAACTCAACAACCATTTTCCTTTAAGCTGTTTAAGTTCTTTTGGTAATTCACTGTGAGATTCACCTTTGAATGTATTATTTACATAATATTCTTCAAATCCAAAATAAGGTGGATCTAAATAAAAAAATGTATCTTCTGAATCGTGTTGTTTTAAAATTTCTTTATAATCTAAATTTGATATTTCAATTCTCTTAAAATACTCAGAATATCTAGATAATTTATATTTTAATATCTCAAATGATGAGTTGCCCTTATACTCTTTATTCATTAAGTCCTTACTATCTCCACAACAGAGAATAATTAACCAAGATAATGCTTTATCTTCAGAACTTCCGGATTTAATTACTTTTTTAGACTTTCTTTTTGGTTCCGAATCTATTATATCGTTATAAGAATTTTCAAAAACCTCTTTTGTAATATTTGTATTCTTAACCTTATTAATAAATTTATCAGTTTTTAAATGTTCAAATAGTATGCAATTTAGAGGATTAATATCATTGTATATAAATTTAGTATCTGGATAGTCTTTTAAATCTATGTTAAAATATAAACCAAATCCACCTCCAAATGGTTCAACCCATTTATTTGGATTCTTTGGAACATATTGTTTTAAAAAATCTGATATACTTGATTTATTTCCTAAATATGGTATCATTTAATATGTGTTCTATTTTTTTTTCTCGAATCTTTTCCTTATAGACTCTATTAACTTCATCTATTTGGTATTGTTTAGCCATTCTATTTTGTTGAGTGTCAAATTCAAACTGCCAAGATTCTTCAATTTCTTTTCGAGCCTCTACATACTCTCTTCCAATTTCCTGAACTATTTTTTCGAGATTATTCATTACTTTTTGAATTCCTTTTTATCATTTGAGATATAAAATTTATCAAAATCGTAGTATTTTTCATAGACCTTTTTAATATCTGATAATTTTATATCATCTAAAATGTCATAAACACTCCAACCTTCAGGTTGAATCCATTGATTAACATTGGTGTATCTGAGAATTTCATCTTTTTCTCTTCTAACCATATAGTAATCTTTAACTAAGTCAAATCTATCTTTATTTAAAAATCTTTTTGTATCCTTTAAAACAGTTTGAATACCATCAATAACTCCATCAAAATTTCTATTAGAAGTTTGTGTATCAATTGATATTATGCCTTGTTTATTATATCTTGCCTGATAGCAGTGTATGTAGTAAACTAATCCTCTTTTTTCTCTTATCTCGTCATATAGAGGAGATTTAAGACCTAAAGATAACATAGCGTTTAAGAAATGAACTGCAGCATTATCTTTTTCAATAAATGGACTTAGACAAATAATAGATGTTTTGTCTTTGAATTCATTATTTAACTCAAGTGAAACATCATGTTTACCAAATTCATACTTTTTATCTATTTTTCTATCTGAAAATTCAATGTCTAAATTTTTTATTTTTTTATTTTTAGAGACATTTATTATTTTTGTAGGCTTAGCATATTGTAGCTCATAGAAATTCAAACAATCCATGAATTTCAATTTCTCTAAATCTTCTTTTAATCCAATTGGATCATAATCATTAAATAACTTTCTAGTTAAGTTAAGAGAGTGTGCCTGAGACTGATCGTTAAAAGTGTCTTCATATTCTTGAAGAACTATTTGTCTTTCATTTTCAAATTGTTCTTTTGTAATTTCAAAGCTTTGAAGAGCATCTAAATATTTATTCTTATGTTTATCAATTTTCTCATCAAGACCAGTCATATAAAATACAATTTCATTTGAAGAAGTATATGCATTCCATTGAATACCGTCTCTATCAAAATCTTGTATCATATGAAAAAATGTCTTACACATTAAGTGTTCCATTAAATGTGATATTCCAAAATTGCCTTTCTTTTCTAAGTTAGTAGATCCCTCATAGACTACGTATAAACCTGAGAGATTAGTTTGAGATTTTAAGTTTATTATCATACAGTTTATAATTTATTACATTATATATTATACGATATTTACTCCACAAAGACTTACTTTCTATTTAATATAAAAGATATGAAATCTCTACGTCTTTCGTCAGATTTATCTCTTTTTCTTATATCACTTATTAATAACCAACTTATCAGTCCAAATAATATGAAATTTATAGACATTATAATTACATAAGATAAAAATCTATCTTGTAATTGTTTTGATAGTGTATTCTGATATTTAATACTTCTCTTATTTAAAATGGATATTTTGAAGTTTAACAAATGATTAATTTGGTAATCCAAACTATTCACATAATAAATTGTGTTCATTAACACTGAATCATTTTGGTTAGATATTCTATCTTTTACTCTCTCAAAATATATTCTATTTAAAGCTTGTTTTTTAGCTATTAATAATGAATCTATTTTTTTTAATTCAGGTTTTGTTAATTCAAAACTATCTTTATATGAAACATACTTATCATATTGATCATCAAATTTCTCCATTTTTAAAGATTTTGAATTGACTAAATTACCAAGTAGATTAAACTTGTTCATACTTTCTGACAGTTTAACTGTTACTCCCGAGTTTTCAGATATACTACTACTGATTCTTTTTGTATACTCTATAGAACTATTTGTGTATATGACACCAAATATCACACTAAAAAGCATAATTAGTGACATCAAAGTTATTTTAAAATTGATGAAGGTTAAGACTTTTAATATGTATTTTAACTTAGTCATTAAATATTAAATCATCACCGGTATCTTGTATGTTTAATCCAGTGAAAGTTCTCATATTTGAAAGTATAGTTTCTTTAAACCATTCCGGGTCAGCGGAATTTTCATATTTATTATCAGTTAAATCGTTGAATTCATTACACATTTCAACATAGTTTACAATAAATCTATCATCATCCAGAGTTACATATTTGTCAAAATCCATTTTTAAATCTCCAAGTGATGATGCATATCCATTATGTACCATTTTTTTCAAGTCACTTAATATTCCAGGATATACAGATTCTTTAAAATGGTCTTTTAGATATTGATAAGCAGTTGTTATAAACTCATCTTTCGAAATACCTATTTGTTCTAAAAATAATTTACCATATGGTGTTTTATGATATCCATATGAATATTTCACCACATATTCCTCTTCAGGATTATCATTAAGAGCGTCTCCCCATCCTGCGCCACCTAAAAAAACTGTTGTGTTTAAATCTAATTGCTCATTTAGTTTATAGAGATAGATATCAACATAACCATTTTCATCATCTAAGCTATTTGTTTCTATGAATCTTGCAAAACTTTCAGATGTAAAAACAGAAATTACTGGATTAAATAGTTTTTTTAATATTTCAATTGTGAATCCTGCTCTATTGAGTATTCTTTGCATCTCTTCCACATCTTGTTCTGGATTAGAATTGATATTTTGTGCTAAACCACTAAAACTACTTCTGAAAAATCTTTCTGATAGTGACTTAATTGAGTCTCCAAACTCACTTCTCGCATCCTTTAATCTTTGTCTAATTTTATGAAAATTGGCTTCTTCAGATTTATCTAAAACATCATTTAGCATAAAGTTTGTAAAAACTTGTACCTCACCAATTGCAGGAACTATCTTATTTTTGTAGATATCCATAAACTGATTATAGTCAGATTCAAAGTTTCTTGAGGAAAAACTCTCCAGTATAAAATCGTTATATCTCTTTAACATAAAGTATATATTATCTTAAAATTTTCGTTTCTGTAAATAACGAAGAAAGTCAAATGAATTATCATCTTTATCTTCAATCATCTTTCTATCTATTTTAATATTTTCTAAATCATCAATTTTGTATCCTTTTTCAAAAAAGTGCTCAGCAGCATCTTTACAAAATTTAGAATGTATAGTTTTTGATTCTATACCAACAAGATTAAAAAACTTAGATAATACAAGACCGGTTTTTAACCCAACTCTATCATTATCACAAAATATAGTTACTTTACTTGGTTTTTTATCCAATAACTTATATAATTGTATACCTGACCACATCGCGGAAGATGGTGAAACCGCATTAAACCCATTTTCAATTAGTGCAATCATGTCAAATATTCCTTCACATATATACACTTCACCACCAATATCAATATTTTCAATGTTCCAAACCGGCACATCTGGTACCGCAAGTGTGTATTTTAGTTTACCAACATCAGTTATTCTTCTAATTGAACAATTTATTAATTTATCATCCTCAAAAAGAGGAAAAACAATACCACCTTCTTCAATACCATCTTTTAAAAATGTTTTAAGTATCGGGTGACAAGTTGCGCCTATTATCCTCAAATGTTCAACATTAGTAAAATTAGATAAACCTAATAATTGATACTTCTTTATTATTTCACTATCTATATTTCTATTTGTTAAAAAATTATTTTCATTATCAGAGAATTTACCAATATTAGATAATACTAAATCCGATAGTTCAGATATTTGTTCAGGAGTTACTATCTCATCATCACCATTTGGGTCTAAAAGACTTAGGTCAACCTCAACCATTTTTTCAAGATTAGAATAAAGTGACTTACACCAATCGAATTTCTTTTCTATATCAATCAACCTATTAGTATCTATTGATTTATCAAGAAAATTCTTTACAACACCATCGACAGAACGGTTGTTGTAGAGTATAAATCCTAATTGTTCAACAGTATATTTCAATATAAAATTTGTTTTTTGAATAATCTTACTTATATTTGTATTTATAAATCAAAAGAATGTTGGAAATAGCCTTAACAGGATGTCGATACTCTGGTAAAACATCTGTATCAAAACTTTTTAGAAAAATTGGAGTACCTGTATTTGATTCAGATACTATATTAAAATTTATTCTAAATTTTAGAACTTATGTAGAAGAGCCTATTAAATCAAATGTTGGTAGCTTCGTATATACTGGTGGATTTTTAGATCCATCTGCATTTGTAACAGATTCTATTTTTGATAGAACTATTGATGTCGTTGAATTTGAATTATTCCAGGCATGGGAGTCTTTTAAACTTAAACATAAAGATAAACCTTATGTAATATTTGAAAGTTCTATTCTATTTGAAAGAAAGTGGAATACTAAATTTGATAAAGTGATCTGTATTTTCGCACCAAAAGAAGAAAGAGTATATCGTGCAAAAATTGATTCAGGAATGAGAGTTGAATATTTGTGGTCAACTATGGATAAAGAAATTCCAGAGTTAGAGAAAAATTCAAATAGTCACTATATTATTCACAACTATGGAAATGGACCCGATGTTTTAGACCAAATCAATCGTATCGATACAAAATTTATTGATATGTATATCGAGGGTTATAAAAAAACAGAAGTAAAGAAGACAAAAATTTCAAAAAATGTAACCTTGTTTGAAAAAGAAGATAATGTTTTTGATTCATTAGTTAGTCAAAATATGAGATTTTTACAATGAAACAAGTAATAAAGTTAAAACTTATAGAAAAGGCTGAGAGTAAGCTGCAACTTGTTAAATTAATAAAAGATTGTAGCGGTCTTGGTTTGAGAGAGTCTAAAGACATTTGTGACAATCTACATGCTGGAATGACTCAAACTTTTGAAACAAGGCAAGATGGTATTGTAAATTATGCAAAAAAGTTTCGAGAGGAAATAAAAAATTGTGGTGGTAAATTTATTGTAAGTGGTGGTACAGAGTTTCTGAGAGAATTTAAAATGTTAGATCTTGGAATTGGTGATAATGAAGACTATGCAGATTTTATAGTAGAATATTTTGAAAATAATTTTGAAGATCAAAAAGATTTTCTTAAATTTGTACTCTCTAATCTAAAAAGAGAAGAGTTGATTTCAATTTTTGAAAGAGCAAAAGAAACATATAAAGATTATATTGATTAATGGCTAACGCACACATTCACGCAAAATCGTCCGCACGTAGATACGGTGGACAACCAGAAGATTATCTTTCAATCCATATTAAAATGGATTGTTCAAAAGCCTACGTGGCTGATAACCGACATCGAGCACTAACACACACTAACTTTTGGATACATGAGGTGATGATTCCACTTTTTGGATATACTATAAAAAACTCACAAGGTAGAGAAGTATGTGTTAAGGATCTCTGTGAACAACATATTCTTGAAGACTTTGGAATGAAGTTTATCCCTACTGCTCAAGATTATCTTGAAAATATGGAATTTAAAGATTGGATGCAAAATGGAATCAAAGGACATCCATCTTCTTTCGAAAAGATTTCACAAAAAGGAAATATTAAAGTAAACGCTGACTAATATGAATGTAATAAGTCTTAAATCAAACAAAAAATTACTCAAAGGTGTAACCTACGAGGCTGAATCATTTGATAACACACCCGCTACACCTGGTAAAAGGTGGCATCGCAATTCAATTTATATAAAAGGATTTGGTTGGTATCTTTGTAAGAATTTCACAGATACAAATGGTAAAGGTCTACCACAAATTAGCTATGTAAATCCAACATCAACAAGACATAATTCATCTCCATCAGATGAAAGAATTGACGCATCAACTTTGCAAAAAAATGATATTGTTGTTTGTAAGTCAGATAATTACAAATACCTTATTAAAGGTGGAAAGTATAGAATTTCTGAGGTTAGAAATGCTAACACTTGGAGAGCTCAGATGAAATTAGAAGGATATACCCGTTGGATTACATTTTCTAACTGGGCTTTTAGAAAACTATCTCTACAAGAAAGTCGTGATCTTGCACTATCTCAAATTTTCAATCAACCGGAAAATTTCTCAGTTGAATTTGTTAGAAAATTTGATAAAGAAGCAAATAAAACTAAAGTTTTAGTACAGGCAATTGCCAAGTCTATTCTTGATCCTTACCGACATCACTATGATATTCTTGGTTGGACTATTGAGAAAACAAAATATCAAGGATTGAAGAATGAGGACTTTGCAGAAATTATGAATATGCCTCTTTCAGAGTTACTAAAAGCATATGAAAACTCCTTGTAAATAAATTATAAAATAACTTTTAAAATAGACAAATATGGAAGAAATGATTGCAGAAATCAAAGAAAAACAAGCAGAAATCAAACGTCTGCAAAAAGAACTTCAAGAAAAATCAGCTAAGATTTTCTTATCTTCTTTTAAAAAACTGTTTGAAGAGACACCAAAACTAAAAAGTTTTGCCTGGACACAATATACACCTTATTTTAATGATGGTGATACTTGTCATTTCTCAGCAAATACCGATTATCTAATTATTAATGGTGATAATGAAGATGATGCATCTTGGTCACAAGAAAAAAAAGTGATTAGTTGGGGAACTTATAACCGTGAAAAACGTGTATATGAGGGTAGGATTGAGCAAGATAACCCAGACTATGATAAAGAATTATCTGAAGCAGTTGATAAAGTAAAGCAGTTTTTATCACTATTTGATGATAATTTCTATCAAACGCAATTCGGAGATCATGTTATGATTACTGTTACAGAGAATGGTATTGATACCGAAGATTACGAACACGATTAATTCAAAAATAAAACAAAAAAGAAACAATTTTAAATTCAAACCAATATGTTTAACACAATTTTAGATTTCATTACAAATTACTGGTGGGTTATGGCACTTGTCCTCTCAGCAGTTTTCTACAAATCAATTTTCCGTCTTTTTGGTATCGTAATAGTACCAGAGGATAAGATTGGTCTTGTTACAAAAAAGTTCGTTTTGTTTGGACAAAACAAAGAACTTAGTGGTGATCGTATCATCGCAACAAATGGTGAGGCTGGTTTACAGGCCGACTATCTCTCACCAGGTATTCACTTCTGGTTCTGGCCTTGGCAATATCAAATTGATATGCAAGGTTTCGTAGTTGTACCAGAAGGTCATATCGGTCTCGTAAATGCCAAAGATGGTAAAATTATCCAAACTGGTCGTATCTTAGCTCGTAGAGTAGAATGTGAAAACTATCAAGATGCTAAAGGATTCTTGACAAATGGTGGTCAAAAAGGTCGTCAATCAGCATTTATTCCTAACGGAGTTTACAAAATCAACACACACTTGTTTGAAGTATCTGTTGTTAAACAGGCTCACATTCAAGATAATATGGTTGGTATTGTAACTACTTTAGATGGTGAACCACTACCAGAAGGTTCAATCGCTGGTCAAATCATTGACAATTCTATTCATAGAAACTTCCAAAACTTTGATATGTTCTTGGAAAATGGTGGTAATCGTGGTCTTCAACAACAAATCATTCAAGCAGGTTCTTATAACTTAAACCCTTGGGCTGTTCAAGTTGAAGAAGTACCAATGATTGAGGTACCAATTGGTCACGTAGGTGTTGTTATGTCATTCTATGGTGAAGAAGGTGTTGATGTAACTGGATCTAACTTCAAACACGGTAACTTGGTGTCTAAAGGACAAAAAGGTGTATTGGCGGAACCACTTAATCCTGGTAAATATCCAATTAACCGCTACACTACAAAGGTTGAAATTGTACCAACAACTAACCTTGTATTGAACTGGGCATCTGCAAGAACCGAATCTCACAATCTTGATAAAAACTTGTCAACTATTACAGTACGATCAAA
>JACCDO012238953.1_pt1 | contig 23061 bp, 6 predicted proteins | sample 7446101 | NCBI WGS metagenome assembly JACCDO01 (sample SAMN15323440, study PRJNA562643) | freshwater metagenome | isolation source: river surface water | place: USA:Blue River Watershed | collected 2017-08-16
TCACTTTCTTCATCACTTTCTTCATCGCTTTCTTCGTCTTCACTATCATCGCTGTCATCTTCACTATCTTCATTACTACTTTCTTCGCTCCCTTCACTTTCACTTTCACTTTCATCACTCTCATCGATTTCCGCATTTTGCTCCACTAACTCCGCTCTATCATTACCATCTTCAACATCTACAGCATTACCAGAATTGTCATCAGTATTATTTTCAAGTTTTATATGAGCTAATTGAATATTATTGTCATTATCATTACCAGCAATAATATCATCATTGTATGTAGATTCATTAGTTTTTTGTGCATTCTTAAACGATGTTAAAGAAAACAATCCACTAACACGCCTGGTAAATTTAGATACAGCTTTGCCAACTCCTTTGATGTGTTTAGCTCCACCCTTCAATCGACTGCTTAAAGATTTCGAAGAATTCTTTTTAATACCTGGATCGGTACCAAGTTTAACACCACGTTCTTCTTCAACTAATTGCTCTTCATTTTTTGAACCAGTGCCACCACTTTGACCACCATGTTCAAGAGACATTTGTTCATACAATAATTTTGCAAAGTATGTTTTCCCCGTTAAATCAGTGCCAGCATTTACATCATTCTCGTACCATCTCTTAAATGAGTCTATTGTGATTACACCAGACGAGTTAAACTCTAATCCTTTTAGAGCTTCTTGTGCCGCTGTTGAACTGCATGGACGCTCCATACCAAATAAAGTAGTATTTTGCAACCAAATTGTTAACTTGATCGCATTTAAACGATTATCATTTTTTAATTGATTAACTTTGGCTTTTTTCGCCTCTGTATCAATAGCATCATAAATTTCTTTCATCAATAACTCTTCCTTATCTGCGTAAGTTACCCTAAAATATTTATTTGATACTTTGGCAACTTCATCGTATACTTCTTTGTATGTGATTTGCTGATTTACTTTCTCGATAACCTTTTCTGCTTCATCAATTGCTCGCTTACGATGAAAATGATCAGTATTAGTTAAATTAGCTTTAGAACGATACGCCAAACGTTCTGCTTCATCTTCTCGTTGTTTACGTAATATTTCCTCCTTTGCTGCTCTAGCTCTCATTAAATTTTCTTCAATACTAATTGATACAATTTTGTTATAACCACGTTTTAGTTGCTTGAGAAAATTTGCCTTTACAAATTGTGTCCAATACTCGTTGACAAATTGTGGTGATTCAAGATATTCTATTCTAGTTTCAATAGCGCGTAAATTTTCTGATATTTTTGTTAGAGTCTCTTTAGTAGGTTTATATAGATAAGACATTTGGTGAATATTTTCTAGATCTTTCATACTTCTAACTAGAGCACATTGTCCATGACGCGTAGCTATAACTGCATTTTCCATCATCGCACGAACTGGAATAGTAATATTGGTTACAACAACACCAGCATAATGAAATAAAATTTCTGTAGTATCCGTTGAATTTGGTCCTTCACAGTGACTTGAAATGAGTCTAATATTACTCTTATCATGTACGAAAAACCATTTGTTGTTAAACAATGGCGACAATTTAAGTTCAATTTTAACATCGCCTCTCATTTTCCTGGGACAACTAGATTCAATGTGCCCTAGTTTATAGCAAAATTTACAACCGTCATCATGAATATATTCCCCAGCACTTATTTTATCAATTAATGAAGTAATTTCATTAATCGAACCAATATCTTCATTACCGTCATCTTCAGAAGTTACAACTTTTACTCTTAAATCATGAGTATAAGAATTTTCTGACCCATTTCGAATATGACAAGGTAATATAGTAGTTCCAGGGATTTCAAGTCTCTCAGCTCTTTCGTGAATATCCATAGCAGTATGACATGAGTGATTCATAGTATATATCTCAAATTGCGCATCATCTACAGTGGACATAACATTTTTGCGATATGCATTAATTTTTACTAAACGCCTTGTTGATCTTTCGTCAAGTTTCATACGAAGTCGAGGTCTATTTAAGATCATCGATTCTCTAACTTTACCAACTTGGAAGGCCACTTCTGGTGCGGTATATTTTTTCGTTATAGTATTACTCGATTTATCATTTCCGACTGCTTTACCACTATTAACTTTTTTAAAACCTTCTATTTCTTCTATTATTGTTACATGCGATGGTATTACAGCACTGTCATCATTGTTTGATTTTACAGTTTTCTTCTCAGCTTTCTCGCCATCTTTCTTTTCAAATTTTTCTTCTGTCTGATTAATATGAATAACTGCTGGAGCAAACATACTAGAAGTAGCAGTGCTCTTTTGCAATGCAGCACTTCCAGCAAAAATTTCACTGATATAACCTCTATTGCTTTCTAACGAGGATACCACTCTTTCAAAGCCAATAACAATTAATTTAGGAACAAACTGCAACTGTTGTGTCATATCACCATTACCAGGTCGATGGATGGAGAATCCTTGAGTAGTTTTGATTTTCGTCATATACAATAACCGTTCAATACCAGTTCTATTCTGTCTCTCTTCAGTAATGACGTGGCCAGGTTTGAAGTACTCATATTTATGTGCTATCATTTCTGGAACATCATTTTTTGGCGGATAATACTGATACCCAGCTTTTGGCTTGTAAACGAATAACTCAAGAACTAAATAACCTATAGATGCAATTTCCCTTGCACCGCTGGTATTATAAATTGTACTGATAGGCAACTCAATGGTGGTATTAGCTTTTCCAGCACCTTTTCCATAATGTAACAACGAATGTCCTACATACAGTTCAAATATGGTCTCTTGGTCATAACTGTAATCAATTTTGAGTACATCATTATTATTAGTTTTGATCGGGACATTTTTAAATATTCTTTCATTTCTAGCTTGCATAGTAATTCTAGGAAGGTCAATAAATTGGCCCGACAGGTCGTGCATAATAACAGCTCTATTTTCTGTCCTTATCACTTTCCATCCAAATGAATGTAAAAGTTTAGGAACATAATTTGAATTTAGCACTGATTCCCATGTGCGCAATTCCCGCAACCCGCCACTATTTGCCAAAGAAGTATGATCTGTGCTAGTTACATTGTCAGGAATCTCGGTAGCACTTTTTTCAGATTTACTATCTATTGTACTGGCGTATGATGCATATTTCTTTGAAATCATTAGTTTCTGTTCCAGCATTGTTTGACGTCGCAATATCTCTTGATCCTTGGGAGCAACACTACGACCACGCAGTGTACCTAGAGTGTATACAGCACCACAATAATAAAGTTTTAATGGAATATTGAATGTAGTGTCTCGAATACATGATGGAGTAAACGTTACACGAATCTCTTTGATCATTTTACCTTGAATTTCAAATGAACGATTCGAAAATTTTATGTCGCATCCATACTCACAATATTCGAGTACTTTATCTTCGTTCTGCATTGTTTTATTGGTTGCTTTTGAATACACTGATTTAGTATCCATATCCGGCGGATCAGTATAATATGGTTCTAAAAAGTGGCAAAAAATATCTTTGCTTGAAAAATTTTTCAAGAAAAACGATCTTGTCTCTTTTTGATCCAACTTCACGCTACCGAAATCAATAAATCTATCAGACGCAGAGTCGCTGATTTTTTCAATCTTTATTTTCGGCTTAACACCATGCCCTAATACTTTGACATTAACAATATGAATTTCATTAATTAAAAATTGCAAGAATACTTCATAATCAATTTCAGCCGACGGTGTAAATGATATTTGTAGTGGGGCCATACCAAGCGGATCAATTTGGATACCAGGCCTTTTTTTAGGTCCTAATTGAACTAGACGCGATCCAGTAGCAGTTAACTGACTTTCATTGATGAATACTTTAAAAACATTTGAAATTGCTCCTTTCGGTATAATGATACGAACATTAATAGGGGAGTGACTCTTGTTAGAAATTTTTAAATTAGCAACATCTTCAGTGACAATTCCCTGATGAGATGTAAAGCATCCTTTAAAATTGTATTCTAAAAACGAAAAATGTACTAATTCACTTACATTATCATCTTTACCTTCGATCTTTAACATTTCCTCAATTTTGTTAGGACTAGTAAATTTTATTATACCACCTTCATCTGAAGTCACTAATACAATTTTATTTGCCGCAGCTGATAATATGGGGTCATAATGAGTAATATATCCATTACCACAACTCTGGTGAAAGTCATTCTTACTTGTTGCTAGAATATTCTCTGGTGGATACCACGGTACTATTGATAAGTCTTGCGACATTGAAAACAAATGTTCTCCAACAAATTGAAGTGAAGTGATAGGTGCAGTATGCACTGCAGATTTAAACAATGGCTGCAGATGAACTTTTTGGATTTGCTTCATCGAATCAGATAAAGTGTTCGAACTTAAAGAATTGAATATGGTGATATCAGACCCAGTACTTTCAGTGTTGTGACTATACGCAATGTACCACGCAACAATATTACCATCAGCAAATCCAGTATATAAAAATCCCCATGCCGAAGCAATGGCTGTAACAGGAGTTGCATTTGTTAAAAGAGTATTTATCTGATCAATATCACTATAATTCTTGAAAGTATCAAAATATTTGATACTCCAAGTATTTGTTGCATCAATATTTTGACCATTTAATGGTAAAGGAAGTACTGCTAACCGACCATTTGCGCAACCAGCAACAACAATATCAGATAAAACAATATCATCAATGGTCACACTTGTCAATTTTAATGGTAAAATGCACAACGAAAAAATAGGCGATCCAATACTTACTGTTTGAATAGGTGTTTCATTCCTAAAATTCCACATATTAATAACACCATCTTGACCTCCTGAAATAAAATACTGATTAAAAATTACAAGTTTATTGACAGGAGCCGTATGATCATAAAATCTCATACTTTGACGATAGATGCCACGTCCAGGCGCACGAGCTCCTTTGTTCATTGGTACAGAAAATAATATAATATCATAACCACAACCTACAAAAAGTCTCTTTCCATCATTAGTTACGGCAATAGTTCGCACTAAATTACCTAAATCAATTGTTTGTTGTAAAGTATACGATGCCGATTCATCCATAACAACTGCTGAAGAATTTAATTTAGTCCTATAAAATTTCAACTGACTATAACTACTTTCGACCGATTTGCTTTCTTCACCCTTTCTACTAGATGTTGCATCAACGGCGACAAAAACATTGCACATATTATCGATTGCAATTGCAGTAACACTACTTTTTAATTTAATTTTTTTTACTTCCTTAAGTACACTTGTATCCCATGACAAATTAATGTTTTCGAAATAAATATTATTTATTTGATTTTCCAAACGTTTTAACTTGTCAAAATACCTAGATAAGGTCGATGCCCGGGTAGCAGAAACTAAATCATCAGTCAATATATTACTTATTTTAGTTTGTAATTTTATTTGCATTTCAACAGAATTACATTCATATACGATCGATTTCCGCATTATAGATAAATTGTAATAATCAATACCTGCGAAACCGAAAGCTGACACTCTCCTCTTTAATGTACTGAAAGTATTTTCCATTATTGATAAAAACCTCATCCTATAAGCGACTCTATCTACTCTTTGCAATAATGACATATTTGTAACAGCAGCTATCATATCTTTCTGCGAATAAGAATTAAACAAATTTGAATCACACTTAGAAAGTGCTAATAAACGAATCATTTGTAATCGAAACTCACGAACACGATTTTGATGTACAACTCTATTTGAATTAAACTCAAACTCGTCACTTAACGATTGCTTCAATATATATGCTTTGTGAACGGCAATATTAATTTGTCTGAATGAAAATTTCAAATCTTCAGTACCATATACTTTGACATCTTCGTATATTACATGCTCTTTCGTCGTACCGTCTTCTTGCTTTATTATTTCTTTTCGTGCCTTTTTGACAAATTTACTTTTTTCCTCTAATCGATAGTTCTTACTACCCGTATATAAGTTTTCTTCCGTGAACAACTGTCTATCATTTTTTGAATCGTGCATTTTACTAACATTAGTGGGCATACATAATAATATCTTTTTTGCAAATCTACTTAAATCTAGATAACATACTTTATTGCCATTTAATCCTAACGGAGCAGGTAATTGAACTAAGAAATCCAAAAAGCGATCATAATTAATTCTTTTCTTTACTTTATTACTTCCCTTACTTACTAATTTCCATGTTGCTTGAACTTGTCTAGCTTGTTCACCAGCTAAACCTAAACTACCACTATAATGCATTAAATATTTTGAAATAACCATGATAGCGAAACATCGTAGAAGAACATAAAAGATTACAGAAAAAGAACATAATATAAATTCCAATAACACTTTCATTCCAGTTGATAAAAATGGCGAATATGCGCGAACAATTTCAGAGTACAGATTTCCAGTACCCACACTAAACAATAAAACCCAAGTATTATTAAACGTTTGGAAATTAAAATGCTTATTATGGAAATCATTACCCCAATCTGGCGTAATATCACCAAATATTAATTGACTAAAAACCGAGTAAATCATAACAACAATAAACATATAAGCAGCTAATGGTAAAAATCCACTTAAACTCATTTGAAGAATTCTCAAGAATGATGCAATATCCTGAAATATAGTACCTAGTTTCATAAGCCTAGCAACAACTGCAATAAGGACTAGATAATGAACTGTAGCATTATCATCAACATTATTGTCAGGCGCAACATAGATTGTACCCAAAACAATAACAATTGAAGCGACAAGGTATATCATAGTAGCAAAATGCTGTCGTCCAGCACTCGAAAAGATATGAATTATTAATTTTTTGAAACCTAATTTATCATCCTTCACCACGAGGAAAAATAAATAGTCTATAACGTATAAAAATGATATATAACAGTCAACTTGCAAAAAATATGACATCTGGTAAGTTTCTTGATACTTTGTTACAATCAAGATCGCAGGTCCTACAAGAAACAATGTCCAAAATGCTTTGTAAAGAGATGTATTTTGAAATTCTTTAGTGAACGATTTCCAATTTTTTATTTTTTCTAATTGAGTATCTTCTGTTAATGGCTTAATAGACCTCAACTTTTCTTCATAACCAGCCCAAAATGACATTAATGAACCAAATACAGCTTTTCTGCCTTGCTTCGCACTATTCACATAAAAATGAAAATATATAACAGCAATAGTAAGCACAGTAACTCCTGATGACATAATGAATACAACAAGGAAAAACAAAAAATTCTCACCACTTCTATTTTTACTATATTGGGAATATTCACCAGATATATCTAACGAGTTATATATAATACTCTGAAATTCTATTTGAAAAACTATACGAAACATGGTCCTTGATGCTGAAAATATATCATCAAAATTATCTACATACGGAGTCCAATGTAAATCTTCATAAACTTCAGTTCCATCAATAGTATTATTCACATACGCATATCCATTACAACCGTTACTGTACGGATAACTGTATTCATAAATACTACGACCCTCAGGATATCCATCAAATGAACATTTACCATACATAGACACCCATATTTGTACACCTACTATAGCAGAAAAATACGCAAGAAGCAGTGCTGCTATTACAACAGATAAAACACTAGATACACTATGTCTCATACTATCCATCAGAATTGTCAATGAATTACTACCACTAAATTTTTTAATTAAATTAGGAATTTTAATAACACGAAACACTCTTAACACAGAAAAACCACTACTTCCAGCAACAAACAATTCTGATAACATAGCAACATTAGTGACAATGTCCAATATGTGGAAATAGTTATGCAAATAAGCTTTAGGGATACCAATAAAGCCACATGATATAATTTTTATGATCATTTCGAGGTAAAAAATGGTAATGGTACACCAATAAACAATACTTGAAAACGAAACAGTAAAATGATCAATTTTTCTACCACCAACTGAACCCGCTCGAACTAAATCCAATAAATTTATAATAACAGCAATACTAACTATTATTTTCATTAATGAAGTACTCAATAGAAAAGTACAAAACCTTCGTAAATAACTATCTGGACTAAACAAGTAAAGCGAGTGTTTATTTCTACGTTTAAAAACTTTAATATACCAAGGTACATATTGCTTTTCTTCCCTAGCTTCTAATCTATTATCAACTGAAGAAGGAACAGACTTACCTAAATTAATATTCGGCGCAACTGATGGAGTAGCTACATCGTTGTCTTCGTCTTTACCTAATGTATTCTCTTTCAATCTTGCAAAATACGCCTTTACTACCATCTTATTTCGCAATATAGTATAATTTGTAATAACTTGCTGATTTTGTAATGCATCTAATGCAAGCTTATTTTTGCCATACTCCTCCATAACTGCAGATACGCTACTTAACAATGTAGCTAATAAGAAGTAATTACTTAAAAAAATGAACACTAGGAAAAATATTATGGCAAATCCACCACTTGTTCTAATACAATCTGTCATAACATAATACCATCCATTAAGCAACGATATATTGAACATAGTAACATATCCACTCGCGAAATTATCCCAATTCATCCTATCAAGATAAACACCTGAAGTAATGGTGCGCTCAAGATCTATCAAAGGCGTATAAATACTTTGATTATAAGACGTATAATTAACCGAAATGATTTCACTAGGTGGTATTGGCAATACAAAAAGCTGCATTCCTAATAATGTAAAAATAAACAGCAACAACATAAGTACAATAGCAGTATTAATAATTGGCAAAACAGTATCTCCCATCATTTGAATTAGTAATGTTAAACTAATTGACGCATGTGAATCATCATCATCAATTGTACTGAAAATTTTAGAAACAGCACCCATTAACTTGGATATACGAGTTAACTTCGCAAATCGGAAGAATCGTATCAGTCTAAAATTTGTCATAAATTTGTTACTGGATGTACCAAACAATACTGGTACGGATGTAACGACAACAAGAAAATCAACAACATTCCAACCGGAAGAAAAATAAGCAGGTGGGCCTAGTATTCCCATTTTTAATATAAGTTCTGCCATAAAAATTGAAGTAAATACTTTATTTGCGATATCTTCACCTTTTCTTTCCTCACTGGACATATTACTTTTTTCCATAGAAAGCACTATAATATTTGCTACTATGCAACAAAGCATAAAAATGTTAAAATAACCCATTTCATTTGTTATAATATTTCTCCACTTTGCTGCAATATGTCCTTGAGGGACACAAATGTATCCACTTACATCAGTTGAATTGTTCAATTGATCTAGTTCATCTTCCAAATCTGATCTTTCTTTTTTTGTCACGAAATGTATATTACTACTTATATCAATTTTATCTACATTTTTAATCATATCTAATTTTTTGGCAGTATCCTTACGCCCCTTATTTGGATTTTGATCACTACCAGAAATATATTTAGAATAGAATTTACTTGATAAAGTTCCTAATAAACGAATAATTTTATTCCCATTATTTTGTATACGATCGTGTGATAGATGGGATCGATTTGCATTTGCCCAAATTCTTAAATCGAGTTCAGAGACACTTTCTAGATCACCAGGATATTGCGTTAAATAATTCACTAATACTTCAGTTTCTTGGGATGTTTTTAACGATACAATAAAGGTTGCGGGTAGTAAATTAAAAATCATCATATTGCCACATATAATAATTAATAATACTATTAAAATTGCAGTTGAAGTATCTGTAGTATCTACTATAGCCCAAAAGATATTAGGCCACCCTCGCATTGTTAAAAACGAAAAATTACTAACAAATGCTCGGTATGGAGTACTAAAATCGGCACCAACTCCTTCATATTCTAGTAATCTAATTTTCATACATTCAAATCCTTCACCACAAGCATTAGTATTAGAATAACCTCCACAATAATTGATGTTATATTTGCTATAAAAATAATCACCTCCATAAGCAGCATAATAATCATCAGCCATAAGGGTTGAAACAGAGGCGGTGGACGATGGTACACAACGAAGTAGTAAATTATCACCTATTTTATAGTAACTGATAAATCCCATTCCCAATAAAACTATACCTAGCAGAAGTGCTGAAATTAATACTTTATCAATACATTCAGATAAAGCACTTGCATATACCATAATTGAAGGAATTAAAGTAACTGTACGTAATGCCCTTATTATTCTTAAAATTCGTAAAACTCTTAAAAATTTAGTGACATCCGCTGACGAACCAAAACTGGAACTTGCTGCAGACCCAACAGCATTAGCACAAGCAATAATTAATTGAAACAATAAATCTAATAAACACACTATAGCAACAATAAAGTCTAACTTATTCCATCTATCACCAAAATATTTCACAGGACCATTTCCAATTAACTTTAATATTAACTCAGTGACAAATATCATATTAAAAAAATATGAACCAACTTCTATGTAATATGCGTCACTTTCACCGGTTGTTAATCGGGGATTCGATAATGCCATAAAAATACAATTAATAACAATAACAACCAATATAAAGGCATCAAAAAGTGGATTAGCTAACATTTTTTGTAAAGGACTATCCGATTTTTCACCGAGATATTCTTCTTCCTCTTTTTTAACTTTTGCCTGTTTCATAGTATCTAAAATATGATAATGATATGGATCACTCAGTACTTGAGAACTGTATTGTTCTGTAAATGAATACTATAAGTTGAGAAATTCAATTAACAAGATATATGCAACAACAAGTGCTCGATCTATTGAATGGAAGTGAACACAAAAAAATCTTCCCAATTTTAGGTGCCAAGATGACTAATTATTTTTCTAAATTTTCTTAGGGTTTTTTTCAACAAAAAATAGATAACGATGAATGTGTATATATATTTAATAAACCCCACTTAATCGTTATACAGAAGTAGTAATTAACTATATTGCGTGTGTTTATCATTCATAAAATCAATAAAAAATATAGATGTCACCACACAAAAACCGGATCTCACTATCAAGTTAGCGACGAGACGAACTGAAAGGCCAATACCTATTAATCACCGCGCTAAATTAATATATATAATATAATATAATGGCTAAAAGAGAATCAGAGGATGAAACATTACTCATAAACTATCCTCAGAAAAAATTTTATCGTCAACGCGCTCATTGTAATCCATTAAGTTTTAATGATGGTTTTAAATATCCATTAAATCCGGAAGATGCTAAGTGGGAATTACATTATCCTAATATATCTGAAGAGAATCGAATTATAAAATTTGTAGATGTTGGAATGGGTTTTGGTGGATTGACAGTAGCATTAGGTATTTCATTTCTTAACTTTATTTCTTATTTTTCTTACTTACTCATTTATATTTACTCAATTAGCAAAATTATTTCCAGATAAATTAGTACTAGGAATGGAAATAAGAGCAAAAGTAACTGAATTTGTTCGTTTAAGAATAGAATCTTTACGATCTGAGTATACAAATAAATCTAATAGTGATAATTCATTACATCATTTTCAGAATGCTGCGTGTTTACGAACCAATTGTATGCGTTATTTACCTAATTTTTTTTATAAAGGACAATTAGAAAAATTGTTTTTTTGTTTTCCTGACCCTCATTTTAAGGCGAAGAATCATCGACGACGTATTATAAATAGTGTATTATTATCAGAATATGCATATTTTTTATGTCCAAATGGTAGATTATATACTATAACAGATGTCGAAGAGTTATATAAATGGCATGTTGAAAAATGTGACCAACATCCATATTTTGAAAGATTAGATAATGATCTAATATTAAAAGACGATCCATGTGTTCAAGCAATAATAGAAGAGACTGAAGAAGGTAAAAAAGTTAGTAGAAATAATGGAAAAAAATATGTTGCTGTTTATCGCAGGAAAAATGATACAGAACTAACTAATTCCACATTATTAACTTTATTTTAGTGAAAATTTTGTGCAAATTGTATAATACTTAAACTACATTTTAATTCTATTTCGGCTATACTTATAAATTATGTACGTAATGAAACCAAATCCTACAGAAAATGCAATTGTGCTAATAATTCCGGATATATGGTTAGAAGAATTCTTTAATGAATCAACCTTATCTTTGCTTTTTGATCTTGAAATTTTATCAACTTTGGTATTGGTCAATGTAATATCTTCGACATCAACTAACTCTTTTTTATTTTTATTTGCTTTTACGACCAGTTGACCACAAGCACCAGCTATATCCTGTCCCATTTCTTGACGTATTCTAGTATGAATATTATAAGGGAAATCTATTAAAATATCATTAAATTGCTTGATATCATCTTGTGACGGAGGTTGAAAATCTTCACATGTATCAGTTGGATTATATGGGATTAAATTTAATAAAATATGAAATCGCCTATCATTAATAACTAACAACTCGCCTAATTCTTTTGCATGCTCAGGTCGATCATTAATATTTTTAATTAAAATGTATTCTATCATTACAGACGTTTTCCTAGCTAACATTAATGGCTTTTCACAAGTATTATTATCTTTTTCATTTGTATTAATATCACTATTATTATTAATAATATTCATGTTATCATCATTATTTTCATCACCATTATTAATGGTATCAGTATTACCTGCAGTAAACTTAAGTTTATATTTTTTATTGTTTTTACTATTTGCAATATAATAATCAATTGCTTCCATAAGTTTATCAATATGATAGCTTGTTGCAGTAGGAACTATTTTTAATCTTATATCTTGATTTGGAGCATGAAGAGATAAAGCTAAATTAACTAATGGCATATCTTCGGTGAGTTTATATATATTCTTAATTATACCAACTGTTGATACTGTAATATGCCGTGGTGATAGGTTATAACGTTTAGTATCAGTTAAAAATTTTAATGCCTCTAAAACATTATTATAATTATTAAGTGGTTCACCCATTCCCATAAATACTACATTACGTATTTTACTTAACCTATTTGCATAATAAAATTGTTCAATAATTTCACCACAAGTTAAATCACCTATAATACCCATAGATCCAGTTGCACAAAATTTGCAACCCATTGCACAACCTATTTGTGAAGATAAACAAACTGTATTACGATGAGCATGATTCATTATTACTGTCTCTATTTTATGATTATCTTGTAATTTAATTACTAATTTAGTAGTATCACCACGATTAGAATGTAAAGTTTCATCAATTTTACTGGTAAATAATACAAAATTTGTTTTAATATCAGGTATTGATCTTAATGGCAATTTTAATTCTATAAATGGAATATCATTGATATCATTTATAACAGTGTCACTATAACTATTTTTTATCAAATATAACCATAATTTAATGCAATGTTTATCACTTAAATACTTACCCAATTCTATAGGATCCCAAATGGAGTGGTATACTAAACTCTTTTTATCACGACGATTCATATTCGGAATTACAAACTGCGACCGTGTAGAAACACCAGGGAAAGTTATTTGGTGTGGTTGGCGATATCCAGGATATGTGGAAAAACTAAACATCACCCGGCCTTTTCACAAGGTACAGTTCTAGATATTTCGGTCTAAAAAATATTACGACGGCGGTAATTAAGGTGTCTCTCTCTAGTTAATAACTAGAAATAATTATTTATATTTTATTATTTATTCAACAATAAATACAACATTAAATTTAGTAAGGAGCTTTCTTTAACAATATATTATAAACTGCGCAAGCATCACCAGTTAGTTTGTAACCAGCTTTCCATAAGTCTTTAGGAAATTCATTTAATGTAATCGTCGATAATGAGGTCACTGCGCTAATCAATTGTAATACAAGTGTAATAATTGAAACTGAAGAATTAGAGTTTTCACCTTGAACTAATTGATCAATTTGTTGTAATAATTTATTAATATTTGCAATAATTTTTTCTGTCTCAGCATTATGTTTCGATGGATCGTTTTCAATAGACTTAATTAATACGATAATATTATCTTTTAGTGCCTCATATAATTCTTTATATATACTTAAAATTTGAATAAATGACGTGGATGATTGATAAATCGGAACAACAAATGAGGCAGTGTTATTACTTGATATAATATTTGTATCCCATAAAGTAGTATCTTTTAATAAATTTCTTAAACAAATTGAAGCATTACTTCTTAACAAATCTTCTTTTTCTTGATCTGTCCCATAATAATTGTTCACTTTTAAATGAGAATCTAATCCTTTACGGACAATTGTATTTAAATATATATTTGCTGCTTTACTAATATCTACCAATTTATTTCCTTCTGATGGACGATAAATTGATTCAACAAAATTTTGCATATTATTAATTGAGAGATAACTCATTGGGGCATATACTGGCTTATCTACAGGCATCGAATTTTCTAATTGATTAATAAATGAAAGTTTTGCTTTAAATTGTGGACAACTTTTTTCATGAATATCTGCTCGTGTGGCACTTCGTTTGACATAAAACGATGCAAATTTAGCCCATTGCGTTATTACTAAATATAATAATTCATCAATATCAACTTGACTTTTCATATTTAATTTTAATGTATCAATCAAATCGACATAAATATTACTATCATGACCACTCTCTTCAAATTCTAATGAACGCTGGAATAATGTAGTCCATGATTTTACAGCATTACGACATAAATTAGGATCTACACCCCAAACACTTCTTCTATCACTTCTTGTAAATGCAGATTCCGATGATGGAAATAATGATTCAACAATTGTGCTACTAAAATCAAATGTATCAATATGAATACTACTTTCTTGCTTTTGTTCAATTATTATTTGTTCTTTTTTCGTAATATCTCTCTTAGCCATGCTACTTGATGAACCAACAATTGATAGTCCACCAACACTTGCTGTATCTTTAGATTTAGATTTAACACTATTATTACTTTCATTAATTATATTGTCATCAACTAATATACCAGCTGCTTTGACTTCACTAAGTTTTAATTTATCTTTTTTCTGATCATTGTTGAATTTACTTAAAGCTATTTCACGATGAATTAAATGTAACAAATTAATATATAATGCTATTGCATGAGGTGACTGCAATGCTTCTGTAAAATCTTTATCATCAATTTCAGGATTAAATGATGCTTGCCCAAAAAATGCTAAAAATAATCTCATGCGTGGACTATTCATTTCATATTCACGCATACAATAAAACAAATCTTGAATATATCTTTCTGCAATATCAATATTTCCCCAGCGAACATAAAATGTAGTATAAATTGCTTCTACCAATGATAAACTATTTAAACCAAGTTGATTAGCTTTACGATCATATTCAACTTTAAAATGCATGATTTCCGCAATACATGTTTCTGCCCACCATGGCAAATGTAAAACTTTTCTTTTTTTAATTGATAATTCATCACAATATCTTAAATAACCAGGACGCATATATAGACGCATGGATCTTGGTACAATTGAGGGGGCATATATACGCGATCGAATAAAATTTTGTATTCTTCGGACAACAAGTACTTTACGAGCAAGTTCGAATGAATGAATTTTTGCTCTATTGTTATTATTATTTGTATCTGTTGCATCACGCAAGATTATACATTCTTCTAGAGATGATAAAATCTTTTCTGCATGTTTAATACCAATATTAGTATTAGGTAAAATACGACGATTCTTATCAATAAAAATTTCTGAGGGTAATAATGGATTGTCAGTTATTGATTTGATCATTAATATAACTGATAACAAACGTCGATAATGGACATACGGTTGAACACCATCAATATAATGATGAGGCAACATATCTTTCTCGTCAATATTACTAAATTTCTTCTTCATGGCTTGATATGAATCATTTAACGAAAGATTAACATCTTCCATACAATTAGCAATTATTGATTTCCATCTTTCGGGCACAGATTGCATAATTTTTAATATTTCTGGTTTTAATGCTGCAATTTTACGATGTATTAATGAACCTAAATGAACTCTGACAATTGATTCATTCACCATTTGATCCATAGGAGTAGGAGGCACAATAAATTCTTTATTTTTTAACTGTAATTCATCTTCTTCTTTCTCCTCTTTATCAATATCATCTTCACCATCCTCATATTCATTATCATTTGATTCTTTATTTTCTGACGATATTTCAATATATGTTGGATCATGTTGTTGCAATAATGGTAAAGTATGCAATCTCATTGATCTCGAAAATAAACCATTTCTATCAGAAACTTTGATAAAAACATCTGCAGTAACTTTCTTTTTACCTTCTTCATAACACAAACCATACATAACTGCAACATCTGTAGTTGAAGCCAAAGGAAAAATAGTTTTTACTATAGACATAAACTGAGGAAATTCAACTTGACTACCAATTGCACCTAAATTATCTTTATCAAGTGTTGAAGTTGGTAATTGTGGTGTAAGTGCACCAACTGAAGCAGTCTCAAACATTAATCTAATTGCAGCACTACGATGAATTTGCTCAGTTTGAAAAAGTTGCAACATAATACGCAACCACATAAAAATATCAATGTGAGTTGCATCAACAAGTCGTTTTTGTTTATCAGCAACTGATTCTTCACCTTTGCTTTCACTAGCAACATTTTCTGATAGCTCATTATTATCGACATTCTCAGTTTCATCAGTTTCAATGATGTCTAAATTATCTGGCATTACTCTTAATGCATCAATGGCATCTATAGCTTCGACTAAATGAGGTTTCAATGCTCTTGATAATATCATTTTTACAGCTTCAACAGCTGTTTTTACATCTAACCATATATTTTTACAAACTTTCATATTGTCTAATGATATATTCAAACTATTAATATTATTCCCTTTACTTAAAACATTATTACCAAATTGATTCCATAATTCAGGTCCACTAATTGACATAACTACAGATAAACAATGACAAATAAATTGTAAACCATCTTCACCAAATGTTTCATCTAATAATGCCCAAAATAACATCGATTCAGGATCATCTTTGCATAATGCTTTAATACTATAATAAAATCCCCATCGATCTTCATCAGCTTGAGCATAAGCAGTTTGCAGTGCTGAACCACTTAAATGACTTGTTCTTTTCTCAAACCAAGCATAAGTATACTGCGGAAAACGTGAAGAATCAGCTTTAAAACCAAGCAGTGATACATCTTCTTTCATTTTACTAATCAATATTGACCGCATACATAATCTAGTCCAATTTGTATCACGATTAGGTCTGCGACCTCTCAAGTTAGGTAATAAAATACGAAATGATTCACATTTAATTTTATTACCTTCAGCATTACCTAGTACTGCAGCTCTAATATTACTTAAATCATCTAAAGATTTTTTACATTTTATACATAAAACTGAAGTGGCAGGTTCGTGAAAATCCAGAACATCTGTTGGATTTTCATAAGCATATATCTGTTTTTGTAATTGTTCAATCTCAGCATCTCTAAGTGCTTCTTTTTCCATCAATGATGCAACAACTTCTTCACGTCGTAATAAACTTTGTCTAGCATTATTTAATTCTGCATCTTTTAAACGTAAATCCATTTCTAATGATTTACACTTATCTTGTAATACTTTTAACTCTGAACTAGCATTTTCTAATTTCATACATCTATCAGATAATTCATCATTTTCTTTTTCTAATCGTTGACATTTCGAAATAATATCTGCAGTCTTAATATTATTAGAGCCAGTTTGCATAGCTTTGAATATACCATTAAGTGATGTTAGTGTATCAGATAATTGTTCAACTTTTAATTCACTTTGATTTAATAATTCTCTATCATGTTGTAATATTTGTTCATATTCTGATTTAACTTTATTTACTTCATGCTCGATACGTAATTTAACAGCATCCTCTTTTTCATCTAAATCATACTTTAAACTATTTAATGTAGTACAATTTATATTTAAATCTTTTTGAGAATTTAAATAAGCATCACGTAATATTTGCCAACTACTTTTTACTTCATCAAATGTTTGTGATTGAGTATATCTCAACTTTCTTAATACATTACCTAACTCTGTTGATGACACTGCAATCATATCAATTAATTTTTTTGTAACTGTATCACATGTAATATGTAAACATTCACATTTTATTAATCGATCTAACCAAGGTTCACTATCATTTATTTCATCTTCAAGAATATTTATATCTTTCAAAATACGTTTACGCATAATTGATGTTGCATCTTTATGAGGCTGAAACATATTATTATTATAAACAGCTTCTAACATAGCTTCTTCAGGATATAATACAGTACGTACACGTTCTTCTAATTCATACTCTAATGCTTTAATTTCTTCTCTATTAGGAGGTCTTTCAGTAATAGAATACGACCCCCCAGGTAACGATTTGTTACTTTTACCTTTTTTAGTTGTTCGTAATGTTTTTTTATTACCATCATTATTAGTATTATTTAATAATGGAACTGATGATGATTGTTGTAATACTTTTGATAATACAAATTGACGACCTAAACGATTTCTACTTGCTGATAATAAATCACCAACAGAATTTGCCATTTGTCTTGACGTAGATATCTCTTGTAAAAAACCTTTTACTGCTGATTGATGAGGTGATTTTGGTAATTGTGATGTTGTACTCAATTGTTGGGAAATTAAATCATCTTCATCATCAGAATTAATTCCCAAAACCTTCAACGAGGAACTATTTTTAGTCTCGTTCCAGGATAAACCACCAATACGAGTGATATCCATGATGAATGATCCAGATTTTGTGAAATTTTGAGTATTTCTCGCCGGTATTATAACTGATCAAATTCCATCAAACAAGTCAGGACCGCTAATGAAATGAAGTAAAGAAGAAGAAAAGTGCCCCCCAACAAGAATACTAAAATATTAGAATTCATTTTTGCGGTTATATTATAATTAGTGGATATCAAAAATTTACAATCAAAATGTAGTGCCTTTTAAATGACGATTTTCAACACATTTTACAGCTTATCAAATTATTAGCTAATATAGTTTCTTCTTCTTATTCAATTTTACTGGTTGATTGATGTGTAATGAACTTGAAGTAGGTTCCGCATCATTCGTGCCTCATTGACGCAGGAATTTTCGTGCAGAAGACAAGTCGACCGTCGACGATATATATTTTTTACCCGATACTTGGGTGCTCAGAATATATAATGAAGTCCATCCATATTTTGATTATAGTATTTTCGTTGTGTTATGTGAATTGCTTTAATTCCCAGAAACTGAATCAAAATAAAAAGATTTCATTATTAAAAGCATCAAAAGTAGATAATTTATTATTAAAAGAAAGATCAGTATTTCCACGAGGCGATGAATTAGATAAAAGAATATTTACTCTAGCATTGCCAGCTGTACTTAATTTTGCGTTACTACCATTAGTTGGAGCTGTAGATACTTTTTGGATTGGTAGAATGAAAAATGCATTAGCATTAGCTGGTCAAGGTGCTGCTAATCAAGTATTTTCATCTACATTTTGGATTATATCATTTTTACCATCTGTTGTAACACCACTTGTTGCAAAATCATATGGTGCAGGTAATCAAGATGAGGTAAAAAAAAATGTAGGTGAAGCTTTATTTATTGGTATGTTTATGGGTGCTATTGGTATGACTTTATTATCAATATTTCCATCTAAAGCATTAAATGTTGTATTACCAATTGAAGCTAAAGCACGAGAATTTGCATTACCATATTTAAAAATAAGAGCATTAACATTTTTACCTGCATTATTATCAACTGTTGCATTTAGTGCATTTCGTGGTACAATGGATGTATTTACACCATTAAAAATTGCTATAATATCTAATGCGGTTAATATGATTATGGATCCAATACTAATATTTAAATATGGATTAGGTACAGTTGGTGCAGCAGCAGCTACATGTGTATCCGAAGTAGTTGCATTTTTATTATATTTTAAATTATTATTTCAAAAAAAATTAGTAAATTGGAATAATATTAAAATGCCAACATTTAAATCTTTAACACCTTTATTAATAAGTGGACTGGGTGTACAAATGAGAGCAATAGCCATGAATATTGCATTTTTAGCAGTAACAAGAACAACTCAAGCATTAGATACTGCTGGTACTGCAGCAGCAGCACATGCTATAACATTACAATTATGGCAATTGGGTGGTGTCTTTTTATTAGCTATGAGTACTGTTGCATCTATTTTAGTACCCACTGAAATAGCAAAATCAAAAAAAGAAGGTAGAGATTTAACTACGGCTAAATATATTGCGGATAGAATATTATCATGGGGTGTTATATTAGGTGTTATATTAGGATTTTTACAATTAATGTGTTTACCATTATTAAACACATTTTCACCATTACCAGAAGTACAACAAGCAGCAAAATTACCATCAGTTGTTGGTGCAGCATTACAATTAATTAATGGAGTAGTATTTATTGGTGAAGGTATACAACAAGGTAATCAATATTTTGCAAAATTAGCAATTACAACAGCATTTGCAACAGTAGGTATGTTAACATCATTAAAATTAATTGGCAATTCATTAGCTGGAGTATGGGCATCATTTGCAGTATTTAATATTATTAGATTATCTGGAGTATTATATCATCATTTTATAGATGGTCCATTAGCACCAAAGAAACTAAAAATGAATAATAACAATAAATAAAATAGAAACTTTTAAAACTATAGAATATAAAAAATTTATGTATATATAATTTATTTAATATATCTATCCTAAATATTTCTATGCTGATTTGTATAATCCCCCATATTCATAAAACCAAGAACCACCAATAAATTCTCGTAATAGTGATTGAGAAGGAACTAATTCTGATGGAATTGATACTAATGTATCCAACATGTTTAATAATCTTTTGGCTTCTGCATATTCTGGTTGATTAGGTAATATTGTACGTAATAATGGTTCAGCATAATATTTTAAAACACTTGTCTCATATAATAAACCTGAATTCATAACAATATCTGCATTATTTTGGTTAGGATATATATTTATACGTTCACCTTTAGCTACAGCAGGCCATTGAGATAATGTTGATACAGCACTTCGTCCTCTAAATAAATAATCTCTTACCATTCTTCTTAACATACGTACTTGTGATGATGATATTATATTAAAATTATCAATAGTAATATATGATAATGGTGATATCATTATATGCAATTTATTTGATTTATCTATTTTGCTTGTTAATAAAGGATTTAATGCATGTATACCTTCAATAATAATTAATCCATCATCTGGTAATTTTGTTTTAATCCAATGATCTTTTGACATTGGTGTTGATGTTTTCATATCATATTCAGGAATATCAACAAAATTACCAGATAATAATTGAACTAAATGATCATTTAATAAATCTAAATTAAGAGATTCTAATGATTCCCAATCAACATATTTCATACCTTTAGAATTAATTTCATGCCATGCTTTATAATATGAATCTACAGATATTACTAATACTTTTTTTCCTAATGTTTCTAATGATACACTTAATCTTTTAGCAAATGTTGTTTTACCAGATGATGATGGACCAGCTATAAGAACTAATTTTGGATTATCATTTGTTATCTTTGTTGAAATATTAACAATTTGATAATCATGTAATGCTTCAGATAATTGTATAATTGATTTCACATTACTATTAGAAACATTATAATTTAATTTTGAAACTGAATTTAAATTTAATTTTGAACCCCATAATTTTCTTGTTATATAAGCATTTGTTAAACATGGTTCAATAGATTTATATAATACTAAATTATCATTTTTATCTAATGCAGCATGATATAAACAATAATTAGTATTTGAATTTTCATCTATTGACATTTCAATATTAAAATCATTAACATTTATTCTAAAAAAATTATCAATAATAATATTATATGCAATGCAATAAAAACCTTCACAAAAATAACAAGGTACAAATGGTTTAGAATAATTTATCAAATATTCTACTGTTGAATTAGCATTTATTTCACGAAAATAATTTAATGCAAATTCTTTAGATAATAATTCTTTTGATATTTGTTTTTTTTCTTCAATAAGTTTAATCATTGTGCTTTGTAATTGATCTTTATCTAATAATAATTTTGAATCAATATTATCAATAGAAAATTTAAAGCTATTACCAATTGATTCCATTATTGTCACACATGTCTTACTACATTTATAAACTGCAACACCAAGTAAATAACTTATACTACGTTTATATAATCTTATACCTTCAGGACTATTTGCATTAATTGAAGTAAATTGATTTGATATATCTTGTGATATATTTGGTAATGAATCATTAAAACTTAATATTTCATTATTATATTTTACTGCCAAGACTGAAGGATCTTCAACATAACTAGATGGAACAATACTTGACACTAAACGATCCATTTACTATAAAAATTATTTTGTTGTTTTATTGACTATGATTGATTGATTGATTGATTGATTGATTGATTGATTAGTCACTGATTTTTCAATCATCAATATAAAGATACGGAACTGGCAAAATATATGTCTACAAATTAATATTTGTAGTTAAATTAATACAAGTACTGCGCAGGTACTCTACTATGCGCTAAATAATACATTTTTGAATAGTATAATATTTCAATAATTTTATTGTTTATACCTAATTTCTAAAAAAACATAATAATTTACTATGTTTAGGGTGATTTCGTTAGTTTTACAGATAATATGTATATCTTGTAATCATTTTTGTTACTATCTAAGCTACTTTTACTTTATTTTAATTAGGTTAGGGTGAATTCGTTAGGTTATAGGTTAGTTGGCCGTTTCATTATTTAACTCTAGTGATACGTCCTATTTCAAGTCAAACATTAATAAGCAAATCATACCTTGCGAATCTAAATCACTCAAAATTTTTGTTTTTGAACCTCGGGAACATAGACTTTTAACAACCCGGCCCTTTTCTTACCGGTACCCAGGCCCTTGAAGGTTAGGGTGAATTCGTTAGTTATATGGGTTAGGTTAGGGTGAATTCGTTAGTTTTACAAACAAATTGTATGTATTATATCTAATTGTGACCCTTGTTAACTTGTTGATACTTTACTTTAACTAAATATGATGAATAATACGACTACTACATCACA
>JACCDO011676722.1_pt1 | contig 23058 bp, 28 predicted proteins | sample 7446101 | NCBI WGS metagenome assembly JACCDO01 (sample SAMN15323440, study PRJNA562643) | freshwater metagenome | isolation source: river surface water | place: USA:Blue River Watershed | collected 2017-08-16
AAGTAGAAGCATTAGAAAAGCAAATTCAAGAAAAAAGAGCAAAACTCGCTTTAATTGATTGCACAACACCTGAAGGTCGTACTGCATCACAAACAGGTGGCAAACGTCGTCGCAGCCGCAAAGGAAAAAAATCACTTAAGGGTGGTGCATTTAACGTAAATGATCCATTTTTAGGTAATATTAGATATGATACTAATTGCCAAGGTGATATTCAAGCAATTGATAGACGTATACGATTAAAAGAAGCATTACAAAATCCTGAACATCCTTGCAATGTTAAATTATCAATTTTCAATGAAAAAAATCCTGCCACTGGTAAAAATTGGACACCTGAAGAAATATCCGAAGCTCAAATTAAACCAGAAGAAAAAGCCAAGATGGATCAATGTGTAAATATTATTAAAACAACAAATGATAAACCATGTGGTTCATTTAATTCTATGTCTACATGCATGGCAGGTAATGCAGGTCAAACAACAGATGGTGGTTTAGCTATTAAAAGATACAGAGGCGAACCAGTTAGAATTAAAAATGCATCACTTAACTTAGTAGGTGATCAATTACAAGATTATGAAGCAGATGGTACTACAAAAGTATACAGACACTGCACTGCATTCAAAAAACCAGGTGAACCAGTTGTTGGAAAACAAATAGCAGTCGCTGGTCCTTATGATGTATCAGAAGTAGCAGAAGGAAAGAAAACCAGTGCTTTAGCTGCTATGTTTGACACATCTGCCCGTGCTCGTATAGAAGCTCAAAACACAACTGGCATGGTATCTAGAAATAAATACTTAGCTGGTGGTGCTCGCAAAAGACGCTCAAAGAAATCATCAAAGAAATCATCAAAGAAATCTTCAAAGAAATCACGCAAAGCAAGAAAATATTAAATTAAATTAAAATTAAAATTATAAATTAATAATATTATTATAATATTATTAATTTAATATAATTGGGCATTGCGCAGTTCAAAAATATATTTTTGAACTACACAACCCAACACTGTTAGCGAATAACACAATTTATTATCTTCTATTATTTCTATAATTATTATTTCTATTTGCAATAACTGTATCAATTGCATTAATTATTCTTAATTGACTTTTAGCTTCAGTTGGAAGTATATTATACCATTCATTATATTGTGGTAAATATAAAGCAAAATAATTATAACCACTATAACCTAAAGCAATTAATAATAATATTAACATAACCCAGCCTAATTTATATATTATTTTTTGCATATCAGTTTGGGGTATTTTTAATCCAGTAATATTATCTGTTTTTTCACGACCATATGCAAAACATGAAATAGTCCCAACTAATAAAATAAATAATAAAAAATAGTGCCATATTTGTTTTTGTTCACCTAAGGGTGTTAATTTATTATATTTTTCAGATAATCCACTGTATTTAGTAATAAAATCGAGTTTATTATTAGCACCTACATTTGCGGCAGTATTTGTAATAAGATTTCCTAATATGTTTGAGAATGACATATACTTATACTGATATTTTAAAAAAACCTTTTACACAGGGAACATAGATATCATTTTCAATTACTTGAATACAGATACTATATTTTGGAATTACTATAATATTATTTTTCAACCTCATTCGCATAGAATTAATATAACATTTTGTATATCCATCCATATTTTTAACATGGTCTCTGAAAAAATCATTTGATAATACCATTATTTTATGACTCAACATTCCGTAAATCATATAGTCATCATCATTTCTCAACATTGGAGTTCTAATAAGATATGGAATCAATGATTCATCGGTTATTTTATGACGTTCATGCAGAACAATTTTCGGGCGTAGATTCATTTTAAGACATTTTTTAATTAATTTAGGTAGAATTGAAAAATCAAACTTACCTGTAAGATGAGACATATTTGCACCATCAATTAGTACATCTGTGTTAAGATATAGTTGTTCAATTTCTTCTTTATTCTTAATACGTTCACTATATTTATCTCTCAATATTGATACATCAAAATCATATTTTTTCAAACGAGATGTATCATCTGTATTAGATTCAAGAGATGAAATAACCATATATCCATCAAACTTTTTAAGTACATCTGTCCAATTATTTTTAATCAATAAATCTACATCTTTTGTTTCTAGTTCATTAATATTACTATAAATATATTTTATATCCTCATCGTGATTATTAATTTTATCATTTAGAAAATATTCAAGTATAGTAATATAATCTCTTTTCATTAGTGGAAGAACATGTTCTCCATATAAGATATTTTTAATATTATCTATATCATTCTTAATTATATAATATCTAATTAATAAAGTATTAATTCCTCTAATATTTTGTTTTAGATTTTTCATCATAAAACATTCTTTTATAATATCAGAACAATCAATATTAGTATCTGTCATATTATCTAACATAAGTTTAAATTTGTGAATTGCGTTCATTTTTTATTTGATATAATAATATACTTCTTATATCAAAAAAATATCAATTTTTCTCATAAATATATTAACAAAGTTAATATATTTATTAGAAATTTAATTATAAAAGATTATATATATTAATCTAATCTATTCATTAAACAAGCTTCTGGTTCAGTATCTGTATTAGTATCAGTATCAGTATTAGTTAACATTGATTCATTACTTGATTCTGTAGATATAGATGAATTAGTACTTGAATCAAACTCACTATCAGTAGTAGTTTCTATATAATTTGAACCATTATTATATAATGTATATTTATGTTTTTTCTTAAATAAATCAGAATATACTCCAGATTCTAAAGTAGATAAATAATTATATATTATATATGAATAACTAAAAAATTGAATAATAAAATATGCCTGTAAGAAAATATAAGTAAATTCATTAATTTTATTTGTGATTGTATTAAAATAATTATATACTTTTGTAGACATAAATAAATTCTCTTCATTTAATAAATATAATTGAGATGGACAATATATACTAATCGTGAAAAGATACATATGTATTAGAAGACTTTCAGTAAATGATAACTCCATTTTTTATTACTTATATAAATATATTTCTTTTTAAATAATAGAAAAATTTCCTATTATAATATCATTAATATATAATGTTAAATGTGATTTTGTTAGTTTATAATTACAGCCTTCTAATTCTAGAGTTATGTATCTAACAAAATGTTCTGCATTATATTTTTTAATTTTATTTGGCATTTTATCAATTATATATTTATAATAATCAATTACATCTTCTGGAGCTTTATATATAATACGGTCTACTTTTTTTCTACTATTACTACTATTAATACTTATCATATCAGCGACTTTTTCACATACAATAGTATTGTCTACACTATAATAAACTTTATTAATTCCAATATTTTTTAACATTAATGTACATTGATAGCATGGGCGTGCATTATTTAATTGTCCATTTGCATTTAATCTAATCACCATGATATTCAAATTTTTTGGCTTTTTTAATACACGATGATACCCAACCATGCTTCGGCGAATAATTAATATTCTTTCCAAAGAAAGTTGTAATAGCCTTTACCTCTGCATGTATTGAAGGGCATACCATTCCTCTACAATAATTACTACTTGAATTTCCACATACATCGCCTAACGGTTTTGTTCCATGCAACATAATAGCGGCTACGCCAATCTTAATTTCATTATTATTTTTAATATTATCAATCAATCGATTTATAATAGACATTATTATATAATAATATATAAATAATGTTTAAATCATTCAATTTTTTTAATAAATAATAATTTTTTATTATTTATTAAATTAATTATTATCATGGGTATGGTTTCAATTTTTTTAATAAATAATAATTTTTTATTATTTATTAAATTAATTATTATCACGGGCGTGGTTATAATATAAGTGGTAAGAACCATAGATTATTTTTATGGATATCATTTAATATCATACTAAGACCTTCATCAAACATAATAGTTTGTTTCCATCCTAATTTAACTAATTTATCATTTGATATAAAGTATCTTGTATCATTAAAAGGTCTATCTTCTATATATTCAATATAATTATCATAATTATTATTATTTTTAATTAATAATATTAATTTTTTTGCTACATCCATTACACTAAATTCATTACTATGGTCGCTTCCAATATTATATACATGACCTATCTCACCTTTATTTATTATAATATCAACTGCTGTACATACATCATATACGTGAATAAAATTTCTAATAGCGCTTCCATCTCCAGCTATTGTACATTTCTCATTATTTTTTAATAATTTAATAAATTTTGGTATAAGTTTTTCTGGATATTGATTCATACCATATACATTATTACATCTTGTTATAATTGCTTTTAATTTAAAACTATGTATATATGAAAACACATACATTTCAGCGGCTGCCTTACTTGCACTATAAGGATTTGTTGGACATAAAATAGATTGTTCATTTTTTAATTCATTACGTAATGATTCACCATATACTTCATCTGTACTAAAATGTAAAAAAAATATATCAGGATTAACTTCTTTAACAGCTTCTAATAATGTATGTGTTCCAACTACATTATCTTGTGTATATTGAAATGATTGATGAAAACTATTATCAACATGTGATTGAGCAGCAAAATGAATAATATGTGTAATATTATGTTCAATTAATAATTTTTTTATTAAATTAAAATCACATATATTCCCAGTATTAAATACAAAATTGTTTGATTCTTTTACTGATTTATTTATATTATTATATGATGCACTATAATACATTGCATCAATACACGTTATCATAATATCTTTATATTTATCATGAATATAATTAATAAAATGAGAACCGATAAAACCACAACCTCCTGTAACTAAGATAGACTTCATTATATTATAATTATTAAAAATTAAATGTTAAACTAATTTCGGGAAATTTTTCTTTTAATATTTTCCAATGTTCTGGAGATATATAACGCCATGTTTTATGAATAACTAATGGATTTTCATAATAATATTTTTCAACTGAAAAATATTGGGCTAAATCAAATGGAGCAGGATTCATATATTTTCTTTTAACTAAACTAAAATATTTATCTTCATTAAAACCAACTGAAACATTATTATTACTTTTAATTGCCTTTAGAGTAAGTGATTTTTTTCTAATTGATATACCTCCATTTTGCCATGGTATGGGATATTCTAATCTACAAGGTGCACCAATAAAACCATATGATAAATATGGAGTAAAATCAAATGTATTAACATGTCTGCATAAACATGAATCAGTTTGAAATATTAATATATTTTCTCCATTAATTTTGTTCCAAAAATCAGCAGATGTAAGTAGCATATTATATTGTCTAATTGTTAAATTATTTTGTCTCATTTTAGTTAATATAATTTTAGTATTTATTAAATCACTATAATTTGTTCTAATAAATTCTTCATTTAAAGGACTATGAAATATTTGAATTTTTGTTTCACTATTTAAATTTCTTAACATATTATCTATAACTGGTTTCAAATATTCATGAAGTCTAGGTTCAACCATTACTGCAATATCAATCATATATAAATAATATATAACGTATTATTTATATAATATGCATAATGTTCATAATAATGTTCATTATAAAGTTGTTTTAAATAATATTAAAAGTGCAAAATATAGAATATTAACAAAAGTATATGATGTAACTGAACAATTAATAAAAACATTAATAGAACGTAAAGAATTTAAAGTTTCCAATAATTTTCAAACTAATAATATTTATAATAATAAGCAAGCTATTTTAACTATATTTTTTAATGATAATACTAAAATACATGCATTATATGGTTCTATTATATCAATTGATACTACATTAGTTAATACTGTTGAACAAGAAAAAGTATTAAATACAAATATTTTAAATATACCATCAAAAAATAATTATATATTATCTACAAATGTCAGAGATGAAAATAATATATTAGAATGGATTATTTATCATTTATTAATAGGATTTGATAAAATAGTTATAATTGATCATAAATCAATAACCCCTATAATAAATATAATCCAGCCGTATGAATGGAAGAAAAAAATTTATGTTATTAGAAGAGAAGATAATGGACCAGTTAAAATGAAATTTTTAAATGAAATTATTGTTCCATATATGATAGCTAATTGTAATAAATATTTTATTCATTTAGATGCAGATGAATATATTTATATTAAAGATGATAAGATTGATACTTTTTTAGATAAATATAATGCAGATATATTAACATTAAATTGGGTTATGTTTGGAAATAATAATATATCAAAAAATACACATATTAATAATTGTTTAATACCTACTTTTACAAAATCATCTACTATACCAGATAAACATTTTAAATGTTTTATTAAAATTAATAAACATTTACAGTTTAGATTTACATCACCTCATACTATTAAATATATTAATAAGCAATATACATTATATACAAATGTTATGAATAAAAAATCAAAAAATATTAATCCTCTTGAATTAATTAATGATTTGGCAATAAATGAATTAGACATACCGGCTTATATAAATCATTATTATATACAAAGTAATGAAGATTATATAAATAGAAAAGTAAATAGAAATAGAGATGATATAGATAGTAATAGAACTATGGAAGACAATATATTAACATTATATAATGATATAACTAATATGAATATATTAAAATATTCATCAACTATAAATGAAATAATAAATAGTAATACATTTGGATTTATTATGATAAGATATGTTAAATGTGAAAAAACTAATGAACAATGGATTAAATGTTATAATAGTATTAGAAAGTATTATAATAATATGATAGTGATTATTGATGATAATAGCGATAATTCATTTCTAACATCAATTCATATGATTAATACTACTATTATAAAGAGTGAATTTCCTAGAAGAGGTGAATTATTACCATATTATTATTATATTATGAATAAATTTTTTACAAGAGCAGTCATATTACATGACTCAATGGAGATAATAAAATACTATGATTTTATGAATATACCAAATTATAAAAACTATTCAAGATTATTTTCATTTTCAAATGCCTCTTATAAGGTAGATCTTGAATATTTTAAAGAGATGTGTAATTATATAAAAGATGGGGCTAATTTATATAAATACCATATTAATAATATTAGTAATATGATTGGATGCTTTGGAGTTTGTTATGTAATTGATTATGATTTTCTTCAAATAATACAATATAAATATAATATAACTAATTTAATAAAATTTATTGATAATAGAAAAAAAAGAATGACACTAGAAAGATTTTTGTCTTGTTTATTTGAATTTTATAAAGGAAAATCATTTATAACAAGAAATGATATATTTGGAGATATACATAAAAATACTGGAGTATATATTAAAAAATATTATTATGGGAGATAATAAATCAGAGATTAAATCAGAGAATAAATTAGAGATTATAATCTCTGATTTAATATATGAATACACTTTACGGTGATTTAAATAAATTAACTTTGGAAAATAACAATTATAGAAAAGTTATTAGTACTACAAAAAAACAACAATTGGTATTAATGAGTTTAAAACCAAAAGAAGAAATTGGCTTAGAAATACATAAAACAACAGACCAATTTATACGTATTGAAAAAGGTACAGCTATGGCTATTATAGGTAAAGGTGATAATATTAAAAAGATTAAATTATCAAAAGAACATTTTATTACTATACCAGCTAATACTTATCATAATATAATAAATATAGGAAGAGGTAGTCTTAAATTATATTCAATTTATTCATTACCTCATCATAAACCAGGATTAATTCAAAAGAATAAATAAATCTAAAGATTATTAGCTGATTAAAATCCCGGTTGTAAATATATCTTCCATAACAGAAATTGCTCTTTCAATCATATTACTATTAGGTTTTGAACAATAATTTTCTGCTTTCTTATCATAGTATGTCCAATCTCTAATACTATGTTCTGGTTGTAAGCATCTAGGGTTTGTTTCTCTTGATTTTGAATGTCTACATATGGATATATTTTCAGGAGCAACAATTTTTCTTAATCCTTCTGCAAACCAACATCTACTATTTCTTGCATGCGCATCACATGCTTTGGATGAGCCTTTATAATATTGTATTTCATGAGCACAATTTAATACATAAGGTTTTAATGATTTATTCATGATTTGAGGTATTCGTAAACCATTTAATGTTTGAACGGTTCTAACTAAATCTGATACAAATATTCCATAAAATACAACATCCTTTATTTTAAGACCTGCCTCATTGGCTTGTTGAATACCTGCTTTTGTAAGTTCAGTATCTACTTTTTGAATTATATCTGCGCCAATTTCAGTTTGTGGCTGTTTTACACATAACTTATCTCCTTTTTCACATGCGTCCATTTCTTTATTACATTTTGCAATATCTTCTTGAGATATTGCAGGTTGTTTCGCATCATCTGCTTCAGTTATTTCATCTGCTTCTTCTTCTGAAACTCCATTTTTAATATTATGAGTTCCTTCACCATGTCTAACTAAATATATATTATATGATTTGTTATTATATTTAGGATCTATATTTAAAAGTGCTTTAGGGAAAACTTGGCGTAAATAAATATCATTGCTACCGGCGACTGGGTTTGCAACAACATATCCTTTTTTAGGATTATTAACATGTCCTTCATGAACTAATGATACTATAACATCTGCATTTTCTGGTCTAATTTCTAATTTAATAATTGCTGTATTTTTAAAACGGGGTATATTTTCTCCATTATATAATTTACTAAATAAACATCTTAATCTACTATTATGAGTTACTATTAAAATATTTTTAGGAGGTTCGCCCCCACTTTGTGATTTTAAAGCAATTTGTTTTTTTAAATTTAAATATTTAAATTTATACTTGAGATATTTATCTTTAGTATTCATTATATTATATTATATTATATTATTTTATTTTATTATATTATTATATTATTATATCATTGTAATTTCATCTGAGTCATTTATATAATTGTTTAATCAATTTTATAAAGTTAATCCTTTATCTATAAAAAACATGTTTTTTTATATAAAAAAATAGATTATTTTATTATAATAATGGTATTAGAAAATATCAAATCAAATAAACGTAATAAAATAATTAATATAATTAAAATGTTAAAAAATAAAATTAAACCAAATAATTATATTCCTGTTATACATGATTTTAATAATATTCCAAATTTATTATTACCTATAAAAGAATATCTTAATGAAGAAATTGATTATATATATGAAATAAAAAGAAAATTATATAATATGAATTTTAAAGTAGGTATATTTTCCCATTCTGCTTTATTATTAGAAACTAAAAATAATAATTATTTTATATTAGAATATGGTTCTGGGAGTGATATAAATAGAAATTCTATATTTATGTATAAAATTGATATAGATAATGACGAATATGTATTCGAACATGTAGTTATAAATAAATATGTATGGGCTAAAAGAAGAAAAAATAAAATAGTAAATAATAATACTATTTATGATGCTTACAATATAATGAATAGTATTATGAGTAAAAGACCTTATAGTGTATATAAATGGAATTGTCATATGGCTCAACAAATAACAAGAAAAAAATTAGGAGCAAAAGTTCCTATTAAATATGAATATACAGCAATTCTTATTATTATTTATATTATCGTTGTTTTTATTTTTATTATGAAAAATATATTATATAAATTATATTAATGAAACATATATTATGTTCAACTAGTTCTATTATATCTCCTGTTGATAGTAGAGATTGGGTATTAGAAAAAATAACTAATTTTAAAGGAACTTTACCATTAAAATTAGATTATAGAAATTTATTAAAACCAATTAGAGACCAAGGTAATTATGGAACATGTGCTGCAATGGTAGCTGCGTGTATAAAAGAATATCAAGAAAGAAAGCAAAAAAATTATTTATTTAAAGATAATTATATGTCTCCATTATTTGTATATTTTAATAGAATAAATAAAGATAGTGATGGTATGTATGGAAGAGATGTTATGAATATATTATATAAATTAGGAACTTGTCCAGAAAAAATATTACCATATAATAAATATAACACAACTGTTATAACAAAACAGTCAATTGACCAAGCAAAAAATTTTAAAATAAAAGGTTATTCATCCATTTATACTATTAAAGGCTTAAAAACTGCTCTTTATTTATATGGACCATGTTATATATCATTTCCTGTTTATAATACTGGAACACAAATGTGGATAAGTACATCTATGGATGATGAACCATTAGGTGGCCATGCAATGACAGTTGTTGGTTATACAAATATAGCATTCATTATTAGAAATTCATGGGGTCAATCTTGGGGAGACAAGGGTTATTGTTATTATTATTTTAAAGATTTTGGATGTCATTATGAAATATATACATTAGTTGATGAGATAACTAGTAGTAAAGCAAAACAATCTAAAACATTAGTTGTATCTAATAAAAATGATATGGATATATTTAATAAACAAATTAAAATAAAAGAATTAAGAAATAAGAAATAAATTTTAATAATAATTAAAAAGTTTAATTACTATTAGAATAAATAAAGAAAGGAATGTTTACAGGTAGACGACAAAGGACCCGCCTTGCTTGGCGCGCTTGGCAGGCGGCTCATCCGTCGGGGCAGTCGGGGGCGGGAACACGGCAGTTGGCCAGAGCCGGGGGCGCTCGGTGCGAAGAAAGACCGGCGTGGGGTTCTGAATGGGGACCCCGTTGACCGGCACACCGCTGTTTGACATGGCCCGCACCATCCCGGCGTAAGCGCCGATGGTTTCGGCATCGCGAACCGGGGTCGTGAAGAGCTCATCCTGCGAGCGCTTGATGGAGCTCTTAAGGTAGTCGTTGTAGCGCTGGACCACCTCCTCGTAGTTCCGGCGAGCAGCAGCGGCGTGTTCCGGGTTGTAAAACGCCATAAACTCCGGGTTGCGGCTGGCGGCCTCCGCATACTGTAGGCGGATACGGGCGTCCTCCACTTCTTCGCGGTAGCGCTCGACCTCGGCCTCCTTGTCTTGCTCGTGCATAAAAGCCTTGACCGCCTCATCTTCCTCGTGGTTAAACTGGCGCCACATGGCCTTGGTGTCCTCGTCCAGCTCATGCCACATGGCCTGGGACTCAATTTCCCGCAGGTTCAATACCTGGCCCGGGAGAGTCTGAACCAGGGGGCGCATGCACGGAAAGCCCATGTTGACCACCGGGGGCATGGTGTAGTGCACGCGCGGGATGCCCGTAGCGCGCAGGGGGACAACTGTGGGGCGCTGCTGGAGGAGCTGTTCGCTAGTGCGCAGCGGTGTACCGGACTGGTGCGCAAGGGCCTCGAGAATCTCGTCAATGTTCTCAGTAGCGCGCGCGGGAGCGGCAGCGCCAGCCGGCTGCGTGGGGCGCATGGGCGTCTGGTACATGCTCGTGGCACCGCGCTCGGGAGCATTGGTGCTGGTCGGCTGCGTGTGACGGATGGGAGTGGTGTACATTGCGGCCTGCGAGGGGTGGCGCGCCGGAAAGAGTTCCCGGGCAGGGTCAACGTCATCGTAGAGACCAGCCGCCTCATTCTCCGTGCTAACTTGCGTCCAGTGAGGGGCTTTGCCCGAGGGGGCGTTGGTGCTTGCCGGCTGAGTTGGGCGCTGGGGCGTACTGGGCGGGGAGTACGTGTCCATCTCTTGGAATTCGTCTTCCTCGCGAATAAGCTCAAGAAGCTGTCCACAGACAGCTGCAAGTGCATTGAGGTGCGCAGTGCGGTTAGCGCGAAAATTCTTAGGTGTAGTAGCCTGGGTCTTGTCCATGGTTATGTTCAAAAATTAAGATTTATTGACACATATAAATTAATAATTTTTCAATTTTTATGGATTTTTATATATATTCTTTCCATTTTTTAATAATTTCAATAAATTCATTAATTGAATATTTATTGAAATTCTTTGTCATACTATAATTATTACTATTGCTATTATATGTTGCATATTCTTCTTGATTTTCTATAATCAAATCTATCTTATTATATAACATATGCGATTTAAATATATTATATTTTAGATTTGTTAATATAACATAAAATACACATATAACACCAACTGTCTTACTAAATTCATGATAATCACTTTGTTTATATGTAAGTTTTGTTAAGAAATTTAAAATAGCGGCAAATTCTTTTGGACTATCACATAATGAATAATCTGTAGGTTTTTCTATAAGGTCATATTTTAATGAATCATCTAATAATATATTTATATATGGGCATTTATTAATTATATTATTTTTATACATACAATTAATAAAGTCGGATTTTTTATAACATTTATATTCTTCACTTGTACATTTACATTTACATATATTAATTGGTTGTATTAGTATTATATCATCGTATGACAATAAAAAATCCATTTTAAATAATATGATATTCTAAATTATTATATTATTTTATCAATTTTTATTATTCTCTTTTATATTTTCTAATATATCTAACCAATTATACATAATATTAATATTTTCATTTGGCGTATGAATAAAATATTCTTCAAAAATTTTTTTTAAATTATACATATAATCTGAAGAATCTAAAGTAAGTTTTAGTATAGTAATAATATTTGATAAAAATGGTTCATATATATAATACATACATTCAATAATAATTCTATTATTAATTATTATATTATATAAACTTAATGATATAATAATAGATGCTTCTTTAGTATAATTATTTGATACATCTTGCCATCTTACTAAGTAATTACGGAATATATTAAAATTATGTGTACTACCGTCCATATTTACATAATAATTTTTTTGAAGGTCAAATTTTCTATTTTTTATATTTGAATTATTTGTAATAATTTGTAAGAATGGACAATAACTATATATTAAATCTTTATTAATACAATTATTACAATCTTGGTCAAAACAATTAAATATATTTGAATTACATAAACATGTTGGAATTATATCTGGTATATGATAGTTTAATAAATGATCCATTATATACTTTATTTTGAATAATATTATTTAAATAATAATAATTAATAAAATAATATATGAATTTTAAATGTATATCATTAAATCCTGATAATATAGATGATATTATTAAAATATGTAATTTATTAGCAGAAAATTATATAGAAGATTCTAAAAATAAATTTCGATTTGATTATAAACCATCCTTTATGTATTGGTATTTAAGTTCATTTACAACACATAATATTGGAATATTAGAAAATGATGAATTAGTAGGTTTTATATGTGGAAGATTAAATAATATAATGTTATTTAATTCAATCAAAAAAATAACAGAAATTGATTTTCTATGTGTTCATAAAAAAGCAAGAAATAATAAATTATGTACTTTATTAATTCAAGAAATATATAAATGTTTTAGAAATGATACTATTTATGCATATGATGGTATATTCACTAGTGAATATAAATTTGAAAATGATATTACACAAGTTAAATATTTTACAAGATTTTTAAATATAAAAAAATTAGTTGATGCTGAATATATTAAAACAACTACTGATATAAATATTATAGAAAAAGTATATGAATTACATAATACTAAAACTAATATAAAACTAATTAAAATAGATGACATAACTGATATGGATAAATGTTATCAATTATATAATTTATATTTTAAAAAGTTTGATTTATATGAAGTATTAACAAAAGATGAATTTATTAATATGTTTATAAATGATACTATAATAATTTATAAACTAGTAGATAAATATAATAATATATTAGATTTTATTAGTTATTATAAATTAGATGTATTTGTTTTACAAAAAAATATGAAAATATATGATGCATATTTATTTTATTATACAAACACTACTTTTAATTTAAAACTAATGTTAGAAAAATTATTACATATATTAAAACATAATAACATTGATAACTTTATTGTATCTAATATAATGGATACTAATAATATATTATTAAATGAATTAAAATTTTTTGAAACAAATGACCACACTACTTATTATTTTAGAGAGAATAATATTAGAGTAGATAATAATAAATTAGCTAAACTTTTATTTTAAATTATTATCATATTATTATATTATTATATTATTATATTATTATATTATGCTATTATGCTATGCTATCAACTTCATCATGATATATATTTCCTAATGATTCTGACCATACTTTTAATTCATCATCATTTGGATATCTTCCATTTATTTTAAAATATGATTTTTTAAATTTTTCTATCATTGGATCAATTATTTCTGGTTCTGGTATAGCAATATTTGTATCTATATCTGGTTCAGGTATTATTTCTGGTTCAACTATTGGCGGATTAATTGTTTTTATCATTTCTAATCTTTCTTCTTTAGTCATATTATAAATAACAGTTGGCGTTATAACATCGCATATTTCTGGTTTTGCTATATCATTATTTTTAAGAAATATTGTATTAAATTCTTTTATTATTTTTTTAGGTATCATTGGTGATAATTCTAATAATCTATCATATTCTTCTTTTGCCATTGATAACATATCAGTTGGATTTATTCTATCTAACGGATGTTTGGCTAATTCAGTTCTTATATTTCTATAAAATTTACCCCATGAATATGATGCAACTCTATGTCCTTCATTCATTTCAGATATTTTTAAGAATTGTCCAACAGTAGATATAATTGCTGCTGCAATATTAAATCCTCCAGTAATCATAACAAATATATTTCTTTTTGATTCAGCTACTTTATCTTGAGCAAAGTTAGCTGTTCCAGTTAATGTAGATATAATAATAACAGGTATTACAAAATAAGCATGTCTTTTTTTATAAATAGCATGACTTTTAGAATGTAATAATTCATAACATTGAGCTTTATCTGCCCAGTCTTTTAATAATATTTCTTCCTCCTCCTTCCAATAATTTCTTTTTTCTTCCATTAAATAATATTAGAAAAATTAAAATAAATTAACAATAATATTATATTTAGTGCAATTATTATATATTTTAACACTAAATTTATTCCATGTGATATCAATGTTATATAATGATGGAATATAATCATTATTACTAAATGTTTTCACTAATTCAAGCGTATTTATATTATATATATCTATATTTATAACTGACATTTTATTTGAAATATCACATTTGGATATACTAACAAAAATTAAATATGTTTTGTTATTTATTACTGGGGATAACATATTTTCATTAATAAGTATATTTGATTTAATATTTTTAGATATAATAATACTATTATCCATTGTATTATGAACTGATATATTATACAATTTATTAGAAAATGATACAATACTTCTAATAATATATATTTTATAATCTGATGAAAATTGATATTTATAATCTGCATAAATATTTTGTATTTGCATATTAAATATATTGTCTCTAATTTTATTAACTTTTTTGTATATATCTTTTATATGTTCTAAATAACTTTTATCATAATCTGTATTATTTACTGTTGGTAATAATGATATATATTTAAGTATTGGTTCTGTTTTAAGACTATATACATCATCCCCAATAACATTTAAATATTCTGGACTTACTGTTTTATAATGACTATAAAATAGATATATATCATCATTATTATAGGAAGGGTATACGTAATAATAATTATTAATATCATGCATTTGCGTTTTTAAAATTAAATTATTACTTGGGTCAATAAATTCAAAATTATTATTATTAAATTTAATAACTATTGTATCACATATATTTAATACTATTATATTAATTAATTCACTAGGTAGATTTATACTCAATAAATCTAATAAATATTTTGGAATATATGCGTCGATTACTATCTGTCTAAACTGCTCTATATAATAGCCGTCTTCTCTTAAATCTACAAAACGGGTTATTCTATTATTAGCATCTCCATTATATATTTTCCTATATGTTGTCATCTTTTATTAGTTAATTAATAATCATATTATATAATAAAATAATCAATTTTTATTAATACAAAGAAAAATTGATTATTTTATTAACTATACATTATTATCTATATTAATAAAAAATGATGAAACTGACAATCAAACATATATCATACTTATTTATCATATGGATATTGATTATAATAACAATATTAACTTTATTACTAACGCATGAAAAAGATCAGTCAAAATTGAAATTTTATAAATTTGGCCCATCAGACGGATTAATAATAATGGGAATTATTATTAATACACCATTTAAATATTTTTTAATAGTGCTTTTATCATTTGTTAATAGTTCTATTAGAGCAATCTCTCATAATTATATTAATCCATGGATTATTAATAATATCCAAGATGAGAAAACAAATAAGAGTAAACTAAATAAAACAGTGGTTTATCAAATAAGTATAATTAATACAATTTATACATGGATTGATTGGTTATTATATATGAATATATTATTGGCTCAAATTGATATGTTATTATATGAAATTATTTCAGATATTATAGTAGGTTGCTTATTTAATAGATATTATATGAAAACGAAAACCATTAAATTAAATAATGATGAAAATGATGATAATTTATTAGATAATATTGTATAAACTATTTTTAATAAAAATTGAGCAAGCTTAAAGCAAGCTTATAACTCACCTAATTTGCGTGATAATAATTTATTCCATAAAAATTGAAACCATTTGCATGATAATAATTTATATATTATAAACTATATTTACTTTATAAATATAGTTTATCCTATAAAAATTGAATAATTAATTCAAAACATTATATTTATTTATATCAATAAAATGGCAACTCACGCTCATTATATGTCTGAATTGAATAATATATTCCAGTATAAATGGATAATATATGATTCAATTAATGCTATCTATTTTATGGGATTAGAATATAAAATTAAATCAGATTATAAAATGAAACAAAATATTTGTATATTATACACAGGAACGCCTATAATTAAAGATACTCGTTCTTGTATAATTAAACCTGATGAAAATAATGATACTACTTTAAATATTACAATTACTAAGCCACAATTTAGTAATTCAATTGAAATGATAAAATATAACATAACAGCAATTAAGGCAACTGCTGATGTAAATTGTACTGTTGCTAATAATATTAGGGTAATTCATCCTGAATATATTATTAACAAACGTATGACAAATGACGATATGATTCATTTTTGTTCTAACATTATTATTGAAATGAATAAAAAATATATTAAACTTAAAAATCAATTAGCTTTTCTTGAGATTGAAGACAATATTAAGAAAAGTATGTATACTATTAATTTTTTGAACTCAAAACTGAGTAAATTTAATCAAATATTTATTTCAGATCATATTGAGAAGGATGAAAATCCTGACGAACCACAGGCAAAGAGAAAGAAACATTATTAAAAAATTTTCTTTTAATTAATAATGAGTAATAATATACCATCAAATGATAAATATATTATTTTTTTAAAACCACATTATTTTAAAAAAAATTTTTTAAAATCAATTTATAGAAAACTTATTAAAAATTTAGAACTAAAAGGGATTACTGTATTTAATATAGAAAAATCAGTAAATGAATTAAAACGTATGTATAAATATAGAAATACTAGTTCTCCAATTATAAAGAATAAATTAATGTTTGATGATTATTTATATCCTAGTATAAATACATTATATATTCATTTATTCAATGGTATATATTATAATGATACTATTTATAATAAGAAAAAATTAGAAATAGAAAGAGAAATGTTATTTCTGTTAGCAGGAAAGCTTGGAGTTCAATATATATCATATAATACTGATATTACTGAAACAACTATTACTAAAATGCAAGGTGGTGTTAATATAAAAAAAATAGATTTATTAACTAATTTTAATAAAACAATAACACATTTAAAAGGTATTAGTGGAAAAGAGGAATATTTAAATAGAGGCGCGCCGGTATATCTTAAATCAAATAATCTTCAAGAAGTGGAACAAAATATTAAAGATAGAATAGGGACAATGAATTCAAATGTATTTAATTATGATTTTTATAAACAAAGTATTAAATTAGAATCATTTGTATATAAAAGATTTGAATTTAAAATGTTAAATTTAGAATATATGATTGATACAGATGATATTTCTGATATATCATTTTCAACAAAAGCTGCATTTATGGATGTTGGATTAAACTTATTATTTGATAAAAATATAAGTTATAATGAAAAAATAACTTATAAATTAGAGTTTTTTACTGATATGGAACTTAAAAAAGAATTTGGTAAAATTCAAAGAGATTATATTGACCCATTTTATAGTATTAGAGAATTATATGATTTAATGGATAATAAGGATAAAGCAGTTCATTTAATATGTGAATATATAATGAAACTATCCAATACTGAATTAAATCTTGGTAATAAATTATCAGAATTTATAAAGAATTCAGAACCAGGTATGTTTGAAAGTATATGTCATCAATTTCAAAGCACTTCTCAAATTAAAAATTGGTTATTAAAAACATTAAATAATAATATTGAAGAATTACCCAAAATTGAAAGTATATATGCAGTACCAATTAAACAATCGGAAAATGAATTTATAATAAGACCAATAAATATTATAGAAGAAGATTTTAATAATAGATTATATACAAAAGTAAATAATATAGAAGAGCCTAATACAGAAAATATAGAAACTATTACACCTGCTCCATCTATATCATCAATGATTTCTTGTGTTATAAGAGAAATAAATACAGATGAGATAGAAATTAACTAACAAATTTTAATAATAACATATTTTCATTTTGTTCTATTATTTTACCAGTATAACTAATAAAATATTCTAATGTTTTTTCAATATCGTTCATATGTTTTTTATATTCTAATTCCATATGACCGCATACAAATTCTACATTTTCATTTAATGTATTAACATGAAAATTACTTTTCATTATAGATTCATTTAATTCTAAATTATATTTTCTTAATCCATCGATTATACCCTTAATTAAATCAAGATTATGAGTAATATCACCTACTATTTTTACTATGTTCTCTTTATTAGATGAAATTTTTACTAATTTATTATCTTTTGATAAATCCTCCTTATACATTGTTATTAAAGTTAATGCCATCATTGTTATATTTTCAGATATACCTGTCAACATTGAATTTAAACTAACATGTATTATTTGTTTATGATTATTTAAATAAGAAAGCTCATTATGCAATATTTTATTTTGATAAACTAAAAAAGGAGTAGAATCATCCAATTTTAAATTTCTTTTTTTATTAAAATTATCTATTTTTTGAGATACCTCATTTGTTTTCTTCGATACTGTTTCATATAATTCGTTTATTTTTTTAATATTATTTTCTATTATCATAATATTTTCATTTAATTTCATACTATATAATATTATAGAATATAATATAATAATATATAATATATAATATGAGTAATTTAATACATGATTTATCAATAAGAAGTTTAAAAATGATAGATATAGCTTTCATATTCGTAGTAGCATCTGTTATAGGTTATACTATAGCTAGAATACTTGCAAGAATATTTGTTTTCGATAAAGATTCATATACTAAAGATGAAAAAGGTGAGGTAGTATTAAAATGCAAACTTAAATTAGGGATGCAAATATTATTTGAAATGGGTTTAATCGGTGTCATCTTATATTTATCAAGACAAATTTTACAAATGATTCCATTTCCTTTTGATGGATGGAAAGGTATAAATCCTCCTAGTGGATTCACTGGATATGTGCATACTAAATTAAGAGAATATGGTAATCCTATGCCTATTGCATTTTTCATCCTATTATTCCAAAATCAATTTAGAAATAAAGTATTGTATTTTACTGAAATAAATAATTTATAATAAACTAAATAAATATATTTATTTATTTTTCAACATATATAATAGATAATACCGTCAAGTGCCAATCTTAAGCATAACCTTCGGTTTGCCTTAAGATTTACACTTTGACGCTAATGATAAGTTCCTAATGATACATTTGGATATTAGTTATTGGAATAATAATTCAAAATTACCTTCTTTATAATGAAAAAACAAAAAACTAAATAGACCAAATAATACATCTATTAATAAAACAATCCATGCATTATTTGATTTAGTTATTGCTAAATAACCAAACATTGTAAACATAATAGCATGAACTGGTCTTAATTTATCCCACCATATTTTATCACCTAAAACCTCTCTACCAGTTTTTCTTGAACCAGTTATAAATAAATACATAAATCCAATAGCAATTATTATAGCAACATAACCCATATATGGAAGATATTCAATATTAATATTTTTTGCTAAATAAACAAAAAATGTTCTTGTCCCCATACAACCTATTAAAAATAATAAAAATCTTTTTGTAATGTTATTCATTATAATATATTATATATTAATATATTATGATAAATAAATTAAAATCTATATTATATTTTGATAATAAAATAAATGCTATAAATAATATTGATAACGACATTATAAATAAATATTCTCAGTTCCCTGTTGGTTCAATTACAAAAATAATAACAATTATTTGTCTATTAATATTACATCAAGAACATAAATTGAATATTAATGATAAATTAAATAAATATTTAGACTATCCTAAAAATGACAGAATTAAAATTATAGATATAATAAATCATAGGGCAGGATTTATTAAAAATATTAATTTAAAAATATATAAAAAATTTGAATCAGCAATTGATATATATAACTATTATTGTAAGTATAAATTAATTAAACATAAATATGGAGAATATAATTATTCAAATGTTGGTTATATTATACTAGGAGCAATAATTGAAAAAATTACTAATACTAAATATAATAATTTTGTTATAAAAAATATATTAAAACCTCTCAGAATGAATAATACTGGATTTAATAAATCCAATATTACTTTATATAATATAAATCAAAAAAAATTAAATACAAATGAAAATAATATGAGATATCTATCAAGTTCATCTGGTATATTAATATCATGTATATCTGATTTAATAAGATTATCAAACTTTCATAAATTACTTAATAAAGACACATTAGAAATTTTAAATAAATTATACATAGTTAATAAAAAAAACGGGACAATTTATATTGAACATAGAGGAGAAATAATAGGCGGGCATACTATATTATCTTTTGAATATGATACTAAATGGAATATAAAAAATATTTTATTAGTATTAGAAACAATATTCTAAATAAATATTGTATAATATTATATAATGAAAAAATTAGAATATATAACAAAAGGCACTTATGGAATCATTATGAAAGAAACAATAAATGAATATTCTTATATTATTAAACAACAAAATTATGATAATAATTTAGAACATGAATTTGGCTTGGAATTTAAAATTGGTAAATTAACATATAGTGAAAATCCAGATATTTTTATTAAATTAATTAAATTAGAAATAGCTGATTTTAATAGAGCTACTAGCTTAAACCAATCAAATACACTTGCAGAACAATCTATATCAAATAATATACCAGATATTGGATGGTATCAATATATTTTTATGGAATATATGGAATTAGGAGATTTATATAATTTAAATAAAAATCGTGAAAATGGGGATGAAATGTTAAATATAGTAAATGTATTAGGATGTTATTTTAATGGATTATATATTCTTCATAATAAGTTAAATATAATACATGGGGATATGACATCATTAAATATATTAGTTAGATATATAGGACCTGGATATAAACAAAAAATAATTTATAAGGATAAAGAATATTTTTTAATATCAGATGGTTATATGTTTAAAATAACAGATTTTGGAATATCTGAATATATTAAAAAAATGCCAGTTAAAAATGATATAATTGAATGTCATATTTATAGAGATTATTTATTATTGTATTATATTTATTTTCAACAGAAAAATAATTGTGCTTTTTTATATTATAATTTATTTTCTGAATTAATTAAAAATACTATATACAAAGTTAATTCAATTGCATTAGAATATAGTTATGATCTAGATATATATGATTATTATTTTGATAAAAAATATAACTACTTTTCAGTATGTAAATATTTTAATAAATTTCATTGTATAGATAAAGATAATATTCTATTTTATAAAGTACCTGAAGAATTATTAGATAAATTTTTAGAATTATATAATATATATTTTGAAATAGATAAAATATAAAAAATCAAAGGTTATAATATAATAACTTAAAATCGAAGATTATTATAAAAAAAACCAAAGGTTATAACCACTTAAAATCGAAGATTATTATAATATATAAATTGAAAAATGTCAACGCATTTATAATAGTTATAATATATTATAATATATTATAAAAATTGAAACCACTTTCGTGATAATAATTTATATATTATAAACTATATTTACAATGTAAATATAGTTTATTCTATAAAAATTGAAAAACGTTGGACGTTATAAAAATATATCAAAGATATATTTTTATATAAACGTCAACGCATTTATAATAGTTATAATATATTAAGGGTATTATACCCTTAATATATTATAAAAATTGAAAAAATATATCATTATTCATTATTTAAATAAAAGATTTGAAAATGAGTTCGTCTACCAAGATTGAATATACTAAAGAACAAATTGCTCTAGAGACAGAGATGTTGAACATCGCGGATGGTGAAGTTGACATGCACGCGGAAGGGATAACTGAACGATTTTGTGAACTGTATCTACAATTGAAACACATGTATGATATAATTGACAATCTCTGTATTATCGCTGCAATTGCGAGTGGCGAGAGTATTCTCCTTTTAAAATTCATGTTGCTTGAGATTAACATTGACAATTTCAACCAACTGAGCGATGAAATTCGCGATTATTATATTAAGCTAATTATCAAAAATATTAAGAAAAACTATGACCGCTACCGAATGCACACATTTTTTAAATTTCTAAAAACATTGGGTAATGTTGATATTGACAAATATATTGAATTTTCATACACATATGATGAGGAAGCAGGATGTATGAAAATCAAAGATTTTAACTTTATTTCGGAAA
>JACCDO011657240.1_pt1 | contig 23050 bp, 27 predicted proteins | sample 7446101 | NCBI WGS metagenome assembly JACCDO01 (sample SAMN15323440, study PRJNA562643) | freshwater metagenome | isolation source: river surface water | place: USA:Blue River Watershed | collected 2017-08-16
ACCTGCGGTTTAGGAAACCGCTGTTCTATCCAACTGAACTAGGAGGGCTTGCTATTTGGTGGATCAAGTTTATTGATCGCACTTCCCTTGCTCTCTTGAGCCAATCAGGGAATATGTTAAACAATCTAGGATGACTCTTCAGTAGGCTGGCAAATACTGACGCTGACTTTTTGCCAACTTCTTTATTCAAAGTTAGCATATGCACCAGCCTACCGTTTCTGTCATATGAGCGTAGGTCAATGCCGTCGCTGACGAACATCAATCCGTCGCTTGTGACGAAACGCAATGGTTGATCTTTCCTCGACTTGCCCATTATGCGTTCCTCAATGCGCTCGGTGGGACTTGAACCCACGACTTACGGCTTAAAAGGCCGCTACTCTACCAACTGAGTTACGAGCGCGATATCCATGAGTAACCGATTCAGTAACTAATCGGTAACAAAACGATCCTGTTTGATCTCAAATCCCAGTCGATGTGGGCGCAGTCCATGAGGTGCTTCAACCTCTTGTTTTTGCCCGTTCCGACTGTTTTGAACATCTTGCGCTTGATTGACTTGAACAGGTCTGGATCGTCCCTGACATGCTCTTCAATGAAGTTGTCGATTGAAGAGTACGATACCGTGTTCAAGTTCTTGTGGGCTTCAAACCAAGCCTTGCCAAGTTGATCGGCTGCGTTCCACAAGTGATGCGGTGGGCAGAAGTCCCAATGGATGTCGTCCCAATCAGAGGACGCAGCAACCGTGACCTCTAGGCGAATGATGTGCAGACCGTGTGCGGCAGAGAACACAAGCGGTTCAAACTTCTTGAACTTGCCCTGCCAGTCCTTGTAGCCGTTGTATTCACCGAACACAAGGGACGAGAGCAGAGCCTTTGCCCTGTCGATGTCCGACATCTCGCCAATCACTTCAGTAGCCCACTTGCCACAGTTTTGAGCCACAACTGTAGATACATGGGAGCCGCACTCTTGATGAACTGACTTGATGAAGTCGATGCCGCTTTCCGCTTGCGTGATTACTGCAAGCGCAGTATCTCGCTCAACACAAGCGGGAAGAGTGACTTCAAGCCACCTGTCCATCCTCTTGCGGAGATACTTTCCCTTCGCAAAGTGTTCCTGATTCAGCGGAGTGTTCTGACTTTCCTTCGGCATTGTCAAGTTCCTTTGAAAGAGCCTTTGCACCCTTGAGCATCCACGACTTGATCGGCAGTTCCTTCAGCCAATCTTGAACGGTTGGGATGAAACCCATGTCCTCAAGGATGTGCTGCTCACCAAGTAGACGAGTCGGAACGGGCTTTCCATCAGACTTTCTGACGATTACTTCGCCAAAAACCTGCTGCGCGAGGTAGATACCGAACGACGAGTGCAGGATCGACCTGTGACGCGCATCAGGAAGGTGCGCTTTGGTCTGATCGAACCATTCGTGGATGGCGATGTAGTCCTCGGGCTGACCGCCATACTTCTTTGCAGATGACTTTGCGTGGTAGAACGGGTGGCTCATGCCCTAACCTCCCTGCCGTTTGCGGGATTTGGGAAACGCCACCGCCCGAGGTTATCGGGACGGTGGCGGCAATCAAGCCATAGCATACCGTAGTAGACCATAACTGATCTCACCTTGCCTAGCCTGAAATCCCTCTTATGCAGTTTCCTACATAAAAGGGGCGTAACCCTGACATACCTGACCAAACCCTGCGGAAAATCCCTCTTATGCGGTTCCCCGCACAAGAGGGTAGGTAATCACATCACATCCGAACTGACCCAAGCGGATCACAACCCACATTACCACATCTTACCGAGACAAGCCACAAGAATCTCCTTCATATAGTTTCCCACATGAAGGAGAATGAAACTGAACCTAACAAAACAGACCTCATCCGAACTTGGCGCTTCCAAACACGCCCAAACCCAGCACAAATCTCTCTCATGCAGTTCCCTGCATAAGAGAGAGAGAATGAAACTTAACCGAACTCATCCGAACTCATCCGACCTTACCTCATCAGATCTCAGCCCAATAGAAACCCTCTCATGCAGTTCCCTGCATAAGAGGGAGAATAAGCCAAGCCTGTCCGAACACGCCATGCCTAGCCTCATCGGACCTCAACCCAACAGAAACCCTCTCATGCAGTTCCCTGCATAAGAGGGAGAATCAATCAAGCCTCATCCAAACTAACCTGACCTAGACATGCCTCACGGTTCCTTGTCATGTCCCAGCCGACCTTGCCTGAAATAGTCGGTGGCGGGTTTCCCCGCCACCGACCTTTGCTCTCAATCAACCGACTCGACCTTGTAGCGACCGTACATGGGACGCATCTCGCACAGACCAACGGTGCGACCTGCGTTCGCCACAGCAGCGATCACATCGTTCTCCTCAATGATGGACGGATCGAACTCGACGCTGAACTTGACCTTCCAATCAGAGAAGATCGGACGGGTACGCAGTACGCGCTTCTGTGAAACCGTGCAGAGGCGCACATCAGAGAACTGATGGAACTTCTCACGGAGTCCTTCAATGTTGCGAGGTCCATCGTAGATCAGTTCGCCATTGTCGTTGATGTAGACGCCCGCCTTATACTGCGGACCCTGCTTCGACTTCTTGGCTCCTGCATAGAAGGTAGCCCACAGGCACTCCTTCGGGATGTGGACATCGCCCTTGCTGTTGAGGTACAGTCCGCCCTCCCACTCGATGCGCTGAATCTCAAGGTTGTCATCCTCGGTACGCTTGCGCTTGCTCGTAGCAGCCTTGAGCCGCTTGGTCGCGTCGTAGAACGGATCGGCAAGCCGCCCGTTGTGCATCATCAGAGGCACAGTACCCTGAATGGTGAAGTTGATCGTGCGAAGTCCGCTGTCAGTAACGCTAGCCATTGTATCTGAATCCTATCTTGACCATTGGATCTAACCAAATGCTACCGACCATCGGTAGACTGCATGGTTGTTTGATGTTGTATGGTCGTTGTAAAAAAGAACCCTGCGGAGAACACCTCCGCAGGGGATTGATCCGTCACCCTAACCCCGCTGCCGTTTGCGGGATTTGGGTCAAGTTCCCCGCTTGAACGCATCTCGACCCTTCCAAAGAGCAGAGCGTAGTTCCCGCCAAGCGGAAGTCCCCATCATGTTCTTGATTCGAGCAGACCTGTCTCGCAGTTCAGACTGCTGCGACCTATCGACCGTATGAGCGGCGGTAGTCTCGCAGATGCGAGCATTCTTCCTGATCCTGCCAAGAGCCTGTCCAAGCGACCTGTCAGATTCATCGACAGTCTCGTTCTGCTCAATCACCCGCAAGCCAAGACCATTGTTCTTGACATAGGTGTAGTGATCGTGCCGCTCGTAGAACCACGACTCAATGTAGCCGCGCAACTTGAGCCGCGTCATATCCCACAGTCGAGGATCGCTCGTAGCAGTCGTGACGGGGATGTTAGCCCAAGCAGAGATGTCCTCGGGAGTGATAGTCACTCCAGGATTGATCTTCTCCTTCAGCAGCGAGTTGCGCTTGTCTTGCTCTGTCATTGCATCTTGATTGTCCATTTTATCTCCGTTTTTTGGGAAAGCCGTTCGCCCCCTAACCCCGCTGCCGTTTGCGGGATTTGGGGTAGGGGGCGATTGTGTCAAGCCAAGTCATACAGCCGCTTGTATGAACGCAGTTCTCTGTTCCTGCGCATCATGCCATCTACTTCCAACAGGTGCTTCGGACCAAGTGCAGCAACCTTCTTGGAGAACTCAACGCTCTTTCGCAGTCTAGGAGATGCGAACTGGAAGTTGGTGGGCGATTGCCTAATCAACTTCATCACAACATCCTCGTCATCAGCCCAGTCAGGGAATGCTGAAAGGATGAGATGCGCTCCACCATACGACTCCGACTTCATCGGGATCAAGATGCCGTCTGCATCAAGGATGAAAGAACATGAGAAGTCAGTTGGCGGCTTGTCGAGTTGGATCTCCGATGGCTCCTTGTCACGTTCGTACCAAGTGTGTGCAGGGAGGTGAACAACATTGTCATCGGTGAGCCAAGCAATATGATCTCCTGTTGAAGTCACCTTGACCGCTTTCGCAAGCGCATCTGAACGGTTGAGATTCTGATTAGAGTTGTCGCGGCGCGCGATGGTATGCACCTTGCCATTCGACTTCCAGTACAGGAACTCCCAATCTGAAGCGACCCATTCAGTATTGCACTTGAAAGACTTGATTTCCTTATCGTCGGGATCATCGCCACTATCATGCACGATCACAGTAGTGCCGTCTTGGAAGCGCGCGTAACCGACACCCCAACTAGCCATCACATTAGTTGGGTGCTTGTGAGCAAGCATTGCATCCGTGATTTGACGAGACAGGCTACTGCCACAACCTCGCAGGGTAACGATGCGCGGGACATCCTTTGTGGTGATGAATGCGATTTGTTCGCCAAACACCATGATGTCCTTAATCGCCTCATTGTGGGGAAGAGACTGCCACAACTTCTTCTTGACAGTACCCCAAATGAGTAGGTCATTGCTCTCGTTGAGGGCAAGCGTCATGCCATGATGCATGATGCACTTGACAATCTTGCCCATGTTCTTCGGCGGGGGTCGATACGAACTGTCGCCAATGGAATGGACATTTACTCCACTCTCATTGACCACAGACACCGTACCTGTACCCTTTGACCAATAGCCGAACTGACCGTACTTGCCGCTGTCACCGACGAATCGCACATCTCCATGATTCGTCACAAAGCAAGCGGAGTTGTAGTCGGTATCGAAAGAAACAACTTTGGTTTTCACTTGTTCACCTTCTTCTTTCCATGCAGGGTTGGAAGCGATTTCGCTTTCGCAACTCCGATTAGTTGAATCATCCTGTCCTCTGTGGTCATCTGCTTCAGAGCCTCCATGCATTCAAACACCGTGTTGACCTCTGTACGGTTGAGTTTGCTTGCTCGTCTGATCGACTCTGCGCTCTTTGACGCATCTGACCAACCCGAGAGAGTCCATGTCCTACCCATTGTAGAGTGAAGAAACAACTTCAAGTATGGGTATCCATCATCTTTCCCGCTTTTGCCCAAGTACCTAGTGGCGGTGATGAAGTAGGGGTAGTCGGTGTGAGTGTTTGCGAGATCGGGATTCTTCAGTCGCTTGTACCAAAACCTGCGGCGGTTCCGATCCTGCATAGTCACCCTGATCTTCCAACCTTTAGGGTACTTGCCGTGGAGCAACTTACCCGCTTTGTTTCGGGCTTGCCAAAAGTCCCAAGTTTCGTTGTCGGAAAGAAGGAGGCTCATGCCCTAACCTCCCTGCCGTTTGCGGGATTTGGGGGGAAGCGAACCATGCCGAACCTTGACTCAACTCAACCTGCCTAGCCGTACCAGACCTTGAAAATCCCTTCCATGCAGTTCCCCACATGAAAGAGTTGGCTTATCGTACCCGAGCAAGTCACACCCGAACCCACCCATGCATACCTGACCACACGAACCCCTCTCATGCAGTTCCCTGCATAAGAGGGAAGGGAAAACTCACCTAATCCTGCCGTGCCTAGCCGTAACACGCCGATTCAAGCCTGACCCTAAATGAAAGCCATCTCATGCAGTTTCCCACATGAGATGGCGGCAACTCACCATGACTAGGCTCACCAAACCAAGACAGACCGTAGCCCGCCCGAACTTATTTAGATGTCCTCTTCATCTTCCTCGTACTCGTCCTCTTCGTAGCCGTACTTCTCGCACTTCCACTTGAAGAGCGCAATGCGGAAACTCTGCGAGTATTCAGGCGGTCCTGCACCTGAATCATCAAGGAATGAATACATCATGTCGAAAGCATTGATGAACGATTCCCCTGGCAGACTATCCAGCCACTTGAGGATTTCCTTGCTGTCTTTCAACTGCTTGTCATACGACTTGTACGACTTGCCGTGGAACTCGCACAGCACATCATCAAAGGTGCTGATCTCGTCAGTACCTCCGCTGTATGTGAAGTCCAGTTCAGTAACGCCCTTTGACATGAGCGCGATTGCAGAGTTGATGAAGTTCTTGTCAGCCTGTGGCGACCAAAAGTTGCGTTCCTTCTTCTTGCTTTCCACCGCCAGTTCATGCAGCAGGGCAATCGACTTGATCTTGCTGCGGTCGATTGTGATTTCCTTCGGCAAGAACTGCTCACAAGCAGGAGACAGCGCGACAAGAGTTGTCGTGAAGTTCTCAAGGCTTGCGTTCTCGTCAAGGAAAGAGTCATCAAGGTTCAACACCTCATTGACCATCTTTGCGATGCTGCGCCTGACTGGTTTGGACTTGAAAGACTTTGCCCAGTCAAACTTTGGCGTTTTGTTCGTTGGCTTCTTTTTCGTGGTTTTTGCTTTGCTTGGCATACCCTAACCTCCCTGCCGTTTGCGGGATTTGGGAATGGGATTGGCGGGAATCGAACCCGCATGGTTTTTGAAACCGAGGGATTTTAAGTCCCTTGCGTCTGCCTGTTCCGCCACAATCCCTACATGGCTTTGGTGGGAGTCGAACCCACACGCCTTTCGGCTCTCGATTTTGAATCGAGCGCGTCTGCCTGTTCCGCCACAAAGCCCCATCTAAAGTTTATCGTCTTACAGGAACCTGTCTAGGGCAAAGTAGTAGAGATCCCACACCCATTTGGGCTGCATCCAAAGAGGGGTGTGGGATATCCACCATTGCATCACAGGCTCGACATAAGAGTACCATCCGCGATCACCCATCTGTATCTCCTCCGCAGATGGGGCATACTGCGCTAGAAGAAACAAACTTGAAGTTGCAGGACACGCACTCATGCGCCGACGCTTCTGTGACTGTCTCGACAGGAGCGGCAACAACCTGACTGAAGTTCTTGACAACAAGAGACTTGACATTGTAGATCGGATGATCTTCCGTGCTGCTGCTCTTGTCTCGCGGACACTCACGGAACGACTGATCGGGAATCACAAGTTCCTTATTGACGGTATTGTTCCCGACAAGGACAAGATGATTTCCTCCGATGTTGTCGGACACATTCATCGCGTATCCGTTGTCTCCGCTAACGAACTTCTTGATATCCCACCCATCGGGCAGTTTCACCGAGCCAAAGTGATCGCCCTTCAGCAGGAAGGTATTGTCGTGTCTTACAAGACCGATGTAGTTCTTGCCGCAGAAAGCAAACTTGCAAGTCTCGCCATCAAAGGAGACAGGAAGATTCCTGTCGGCTTCGCCCCAAACAAAGCAGTTGGCTTTCCCGTCGATCACGGTAACGCAGATTCCGTCACTCGCTTGAAGGAACGAGATGCTGCCTCTGTATTCAAACTCCTGCCTGATGTCCTTGAAAGCATGGACAACATTCTTTTTCCGATCAGAAACAAGAAGAGTACCGTCATCGCAGATGTCGAAATGCTCAGTTATTCCATCGAATCGGAAAACACCGTGATTCTTGGTGATCTTCGTGTAGTAGTGTGCAGGGACGCTGCTGTAGTTCGACTGATCTCCGAACACGGAGATTTCGTACTTATCAACTCCGCTGTTCAGTACGGCAGTATGGAACTTGGAGGCACGGACACCAAGAGGGTGCAGGATGCCAAGAGTGGCTGTATCGCAGCGACCGAACCGATCATTGCCGCAAGTCCTTGCAACGCCCTCGTTGATAAAGACAGTATGAGCGTAAGCGCAGTCAATGTCGCTTGCGTCATCCATCTTGTCAAAGTCCAACTTGCCCTTTGAAGCACTACCCCATCCGACGATCTTGCCGTCAGGGGTAATGCCCGCAGAGTGGGACGAGCCAACTGAAAGTTTGATTAGGTTGAGATTGTCGTAGATTCTGCTCGGCATGACCTAACCTCGCTGTCGTTTGCGGGATTTGGGGCGGCGTTGCGGTAGCGCAGCAACGCCTTCTCCTTCATCTTTGCTTCGATCATCACATCGTATTCCCTGACTGCACAGAGTTCAGGAATGCGATTCTCAATGTAGTCGGCATGAGCCTGTTGGTTCTTGCTGTCTCGCGGCTCGCTGTAGTGGATCTTGGGTACACGATCTTTAGCCCAAGTTTGGAATGCAACCTGCGCTGCTTCCAGAACATCCATGTCACCGTGATTCAAAGAATGATGGTGAACATCAATCACAAGAGGAACGCCTGTCGCTTCAGAGATCGGAACCAAGTCCTTGATCGTCCACATACTTGCCTTGTCATCGTTCTCAAGCGTGAGTCGCGCCCTAGCAGTCTCCGACAGACGCGAGAAGTTTGCGATGAAACGCTTGGCTGTCTCGCCCTTGTCCTCGTAGACCCCGCCAACATGGATGTTGATGGGAAAGTCGTTGCCCATGCCAAGTGCATCGCCAATGGCTGAATGCATCTCCACGCACATGACCGACTTCTCAACCACCGATTCAATCGGACTAGCCAAACAAGTGTATGGTCCAGGGTGCATAGACAAGCGAATATTGTTGTCCCTAGCGACCTGACCCACACCTGCAAGCACACCTCGAATGGTGTGCGCGCTCTGAAGATCGTCAATCTTGTAGTTCAGTTCGGGATGATCCATGAATGGAAACATCCCTGATCCGATGCGGAAGAATCGAATGTCGTTCTCCACATTCCACCACATCACCTTGAGGAGATCGCGCACATTGGCAAGCGCGAGTTCGTTCACTCGACGGAGGCTGAAGCCATCCATGCGGAGGGTGCGATCAGTAAAGACCCGCTTTGCAACAGGCTTCACATCACAGAGCGTCATGTTCTGACAGGCGTAGCCTAGATTTCGTACGGGCATTGTATACCTATGTTTTTGATTGATGTGAGTCCGACCGCTTGCACCCTAACCTCGCTGTCGTTTGCGGGATTTGGGCGGCAGCGGTCAGAAGTCAAACGATGGAGGCATCCTGCCCTCGCGGATCAAGACTGCCATGTATTCCCTGCCAGCCTGACCACTAACGGGCGGCTGCACATCCTGTCCTGTTGCAGCGGACAACAACCCTGCCACAACGATAGGATTCGTAAGCACATCGGAAGGATTGATCTGCTCTTGCGGCAGCCTTCTTGGTGCGGGTTCGGGTGGAGTCCATTCAATATCAATCATTTTGCCTCCTTTGCCATGATACCAAAAGTTATGGCAAGGTCAAGAGTATTTTTCAGGGATATTCCTGAGCGCAAATAAAAAAGTGCAGGCGCTTTTAAGCATCTGCACTAATGGTTTTTTTATTCAGCCAGAGCCTTGATGATTGACTCTATGTTCTTGATGATGACCTGTGCCTCTGCATCTCCGCTCTCCGCTCTGCGCCTGAGCGTATGCACAGTCCATGTCACGCTCTTGATAAGCCCTTGAGTCTTGATGTCATCAATAGCCCGTGGGCAAGTCCAGCCATTGTCGTTGACACTACGGGCGTAGACTCCCGCCTTGAATGCGACTGTTCCTGCGCTACCTTCACAGGTCTTGATGTAGTGAGTTGCGCTCTCACCGTTCAATACTGCAAGCCTATCAAGTCCAGATTTAGCGTTCACGGGTTTTCGAGACATTAGACACCTGCTTTATCTTTGCTTTTTTTAATCGAGTGGGAAAGTTCGCGGATGTCGTCAAAGACTTCCTCCCTAACAGCATCAAGATTTCTGCGAGTGTCTGCGTACATCCCAGTCGCCTTCTCATCCTGCTTGTCGAACTCGTCAAAGACCCTGCGTTCCAAAGAGGAGAGTTGAGACTCTATGCTGGTAAGCGATCTGTCAAGTTTTTCAATCAGATGCATCGTTATGGCGCAACCGCCTACGATGACAGCGATGATGGCTATGAAGAGAAACGACGATGTGTATTGTGTGTCTGCAAGGATCAGGGCAGTTGCAATGCAGATCGCGCTGATTGCATAGGCAGATGAACCGATGACAAATGACATCTTCATATAGACTCCTTTGGTATTTGACAAACGAATAGGCAACAATGCTAAATGGGACTTACAGGATTCGAACCTGTGACCAAGCCGTTCAAGTTTGTGTAACTTTCGTTACTCCTTGGACTATATCATCACCTTAGTTTTTCAACTTTAGGTGTCGGACGTTACATGGTTATTAAGAGGACTGAACCTCTCCATTAGTCTCTGCACCTTTCACCGATGTATCGGTGACTTGGTTCAGGATTGCCGTGTGGATTCCGTATCGCTTAATCCATTTTCTTATGGCGTTATCACTAACTCCATATTTCTTTCCAAGAGAAAGAACAGATGTGACCTTAAGTTGTTCCTCAAGTTGTTCCCTTGAGGGTCTTTCAACCTTGCGAGAAAACATTGAACTGCACTCTTTCGAGCAGCAGTTCTTTTGCTTATGCTGCAAGGTCAAGCCACAGACTAAACAATACTCTGCTGATTTCCATTTAGGTTTCCCTGAGTTTATCCGATTCGTTCCATCAACTTTCGCTGATGGCGCACCACATAAAAGCCAATGTTCTATCTTTGAATGTTCGCTTCTTTTTAAAACAAGCAGGTTGCAGCTTCTATTATTATCTCTGTTGCCGTCTAGGTGATGAACAACTTCATCTTCTTGCAATGACCTACCCAAACCCTGCTCTGCTATTGCTATGTGTTCATAGACATAGCCTGACCAGTTTTTAGACTTCATCGCTTTAGGATGATTTGGAAGATAAACGACCCTGTACCCATTCAAGTAACGCATTGACTTTTTGTTTCCCATATAGCGTGCTCCTTTAAAAGACAAGTATAAATACTGCCTTTTTTAATTTGCACCTCTAATACGGGTTCAGATGAGCGGCACGCTCTGACCGCTGAGCTAAAGTCCCATAATTTAGCTGGCATTGTTGCCTATTCGGTTGTCAAAGAAGTGTCCCTACAAGAGATCAGTATGCGACAGCAAAGAGATGCGGTAAAGAATCGAATGAATCTTCTATATCTAATAGATGGATTTTATCCAGCCGCCTATTTTTGCGGATAGATTAAAAAAATCCCGCCCCCCGATTGAGCGGGGAAGCGGGAATGGAGCCGAGGGGAATCGAACCCCTGTGCTGAAACTTATCTGTCGGACCTTCTACACGCTTTAGTACGATTCCTTCGCGTGATACCGTCATCGTACCAGAGAGTATCACAGACCTTCCACCTTAATATATTTCTTCATCGCCTTTGGAGGAAGGTAGTAAAGTGCGATGCTTTGCATCTGTTTTAAGCACAAGACTACCGATGCGTCTTATCCTGTGCTTTGCTTTTTCAAGCAGCCATTCTTAAAGAGTTGGCTTTTTTGTTTTGTGGGGTTTTACAAGTACCCTACAAACTCGGCGTGCAGTCTCAATCAGTATCCGTCCAGTCAAATCCTTTCAGCCCCGATATATGGTATTACTACCATATATCGACAACTCCTTTTCGTTATTCACGATCAGACTTGCGAGAAGCCTTAATCGTGATGTTCTGCTCCAGCCTAGAAGCGAATGTAAGCAAATCGGGGTTTGCTCCATCAGCCAATGGATGGCCGTTGTCATCCGTGCAGCAGTCACGAATGAGCGACACCAGTTCAAGTGCCATCGCATCATTCATGCCCACCAAGATGCCGTTGGTGACGGGACTAGGCGGGAACACCCAGCCATGCGCCCTCTTGAGGTTCGGCATCTCATTGATTCGATTGTACGGGTTCATCAACTGCGTCATATAAAAACTCCTTTATCTAGATCGTGTAATGAAACCAATCCATTACGGATGAATGGTAGCACATGAACGCATCTTGTCAAGCGTCAATGCCCTTGACGGGCGGCTTGATCGACGGTGCTGCTGCGGAACTGCTCAGGCAGAGTGGACATTACAAAGTAGAAGAGCCTCTTTGCGTCCTCTCCGTCAAGAATCTCGGACTTGATAGAGTCTTTGAAGTAGACCTTTGCTTCTTTCCCGAAGAAGGAAATCCTATCAATCGTATGAATCGGCACAAAAACAAGTTCTGAAAGTGGCACGAACATTTTTATTCTCCTTTAAGCATCCCCGACAGGACTCGAACCTGTGACAAGCGGTTTAGAAAACCGCTACTCTATCCAACTGAGTTACGGGGATATTTTTGATTTGCAGTCTGGGCAGTTTACTTCCTCAGTCTGATCGCCCCTGTACCATCCGTAGGAAGCGTCCCTTATCTTCTTGCCACAAACAGTCTTGCCATCTGAATCAGTAGCATGAACGATCAGTCCACGCATTCCATCCCATGTAAGACCATTGTATAGCGTCTTGGTCGCTTGCTTGACGGTTTGAAGAAGCATCCATGCATCTCTATTCAAAAAGTTGCTGTGACAGGAAAAAAACTGAGAAAAAGTTGTAAAAAGACAGGGTGGGCGACCTTTGAGGATCGCCCACCCTTGTTCTGTCCGACTGCCTTATCAGGCGTTGTCGGTTTCGATCACGGCTTCAGTCACGACAGGAGTGCGAGAACCACTCCACTCGTACTGACCGCGCTCAGGACGGGTCACATTGTTGTTCTTGACCAACTTGCCAAGAACCTGCGAAACCATCGTGGCGACATTCTTGCCCTTGTTGCTCACGCCCTGCGAGGGAAGCGCGGCGACGATCTCGGCAATCGACAGGGGAGCGTTGGACGCACGGACGATGTTCTCGACCGCCTGACGCAGCGTAGTGCCGTTCTCTGCCTTCGCCTTGCGACCGCGCTTGCCACCCGCCGCCTTCGTCGCAGCACCGCCCGAACCCTTCGGGCGACCGACGCGACCGCTCTTACGAGCCGCCTTCGTCTTGTTGCCCTTCTTGGCGACTGCCTTGTTCTTGGAACCCTTCGGGCGACCACGACGAGGCTTGTTGTCCTGCTTAGTTTCGCCAACATCAACGCCGATCTGCGATGCGAAAGTCGAGAGCGAGTTGAGGTGCGAGGTGAGTTCATTGCGCGTCGAGTCAATCGCGGCGATGAAAGTCTCACGGGAAATGCCGATCTTGCGAGAGATGATGTCTGCGGGCGTTGCGGTCAGAACCGCGCTGTTCTTAGTTCCCATTGAGGAACCTCCTTTGATGAAATCTGCCTACCTGTGATGAATGCTAGTAAACCCGTGGCAGTTATGGCTTACGAATGGAAGATTATACGAAAGAGTTTCCTTGTCAAGACTGTTTCGTAAATATTAGAAACTTTTTCTAAGTTCCCCTGACACCCTAACCCCGCTGTCGTTTGCGGGATTTGGATCAGCCGTCCGCACTCATTTGATTAGATCCACATTATGTGGGGCGGGAAAACTACTCTCCCGCCCCACAGGTGGTGGTTATTTATCAGACCTTCTTGCGAGACTTGCTTGCAGTCTTGGTCTGACCATCGACAGCCTTGATGGGCTGCACGACCCTCGGGATGCTGATGGAGTTCAGAAGCGACCCAAAGGTGTCCTGATCCTTCGCATTGAGGGTGTCGATGTTCACGATGCTGCCGATGTTGGGCGACACATCCGATGCAGCGGCGACAACCTGAACCTTCAGATCGCGGACAACAAAGTTGCCCTTCTTCTGCGTGTAGGCAGTCGGAGTGAGCATCGCATCGCGCAGCGTGGTCGAGAATGCCTCGCCAAGCAGTTCATCAAACTGCTCGGAAGTAGGCTGCTTGACCCTGCTGTTGGTCGCGTACAGGTTCCACAGGTCACGCATCTTCGCTTCGATGCTTGCCTTCGTGAGAACGCCGCCGTTCTTGAGGATGTCAAGAGCCGCTTCAGCGACCAACTTGACGCGATCAAGACGCTCCGCGATCCCCTCCTGCATCGGGTCGATGGTCACATCGCCCGTGAGCAGCACCAGTCCATCGACTCGGTACTGATTGCCGCGCAGGGAATCGATCACGACCTCATCCTTCGTAGCCTGTGCGGGATGCATGACCGTGTTGCCCTTCTTGAGCGAGTTGCTAGACCCGCTCTTGGAGAGCGCGGTACGCACAAGCGCACCGACCTCATCGACTCCCATGACAACGCCCGTTGCGTTGCCTCCATTGTTGCCATTAGTAGGCATCTGACACACTCCTTTTGTGCTGCCTTTCGATCACGATTGATCGGTTTGCAGCGTTTGAAGTACCCCCTGCGGAGAACGCCTCCGCAGGGGGGTTTGTCCGTGTCTAACCCCGCTGCCGTTTGCGGGATTTGGGTCAGCCGACCCCGATTTGGATGTGTTCGCCATACGGCGGCTTCACATTCGTAGTGGTGAGCCACAACACATCGCATTCGGGTTCGCTGCCGAACTCGCCGTATCCATCGGTCAGGTAGACCATGATATCAACGGGGATCTTGTTGTCCACGATATGACTGAACACGGGACGGAAATCCGTACCGCCGCCGCCCTTGAAGGAAGTTGGACAAGATTCGCTAGAAGCGATCCAACGACCTGCATGAACATCAGCATCGCACTCGACAAGGTAGAGAGAGCAGTTGAACTCTCTGCGAATCTCGTCAATCTCAGCGATTGCAGCAGCCATCTCGTTCTCACCCATAGAACCCGATGTATCGACCGCGAACCCGATCTTCGGAGCATCGTTGCCATACATGGATGGCAGATAGATGTTCTGATGAACGAACCTGCGGCTCGGAGGCATGAAGGTGTAGTGATCGCGCAACACTCGCGTCACACCAAAGCGGAGCCATTGCTTCAGAGCCTCGCGCCAATCAACACGGCTCTGCAACTTCTGAGTCACAGCACGGTCGAGTGATTCGGGCATATCGCCCTGCATCTTGGCACGGGCATGGGCAAGCGCGATTGCGTTGTCCCATCCCTGCTCGTCCTTCTTCTGCTCTGCACGGCGTTCGCGGATGACTACCGAACCCTTGTCTCCATCCTCGCTGTTATCGCCATTGCCATCGCTGCCTTCGCCGCTGTAGTCAAGATCGCCCTGCATGGAGTAGACCTTGACCTTCTTGGCGTTCTTGCGAATGTCCTCGTAAATCTGCTCCGCACTCATGCCCTCCCACTTGCGGTCGAGAAGAACGCTCTCGGGAAGGTACTTGTTGTCGGAGAAGTTGTCTGCGAGAAGCAGATTCGTCGCGTAGTCAATCGCCACATTCCACAGGAAAGGCTCCCGCGTAGAACGACGCTGAATGTGCGAGAATGCTGCGTGTGCGATCTCATGTGCAAGGACAAAGAGAGCCTGATCGTCAGTCAGACTCTTGAAGAAGTCCTTGTTGAACGAGATGTTGCCATACGCATCGACACAGGCGGTCGGGATGCCCTTCTTCTCTCCATCAACGATGGACACCTTGCAGTTCTCTGCAAGCAGACCCCAAAAGGGGAAGAAGCGGTACATACGGAACACGATGCCCTTCATCCTCTCGCGCAGTTCATTGATCTCCTGCTGAGTGATGAAGTCTGCGTCTGCGTTGGTTGCCGTTGCGGTGATGTTGTTCTTGGTTTTCTTCGCCATGCCCAAACCTCTTTGCCGTTTGCGGGATTTGGGGGGAGAGGCTTGCGCCCCTCCCCCCGTCCCTGCGGGGAGACTTACTTCTTGATGCCGTACTTCGTCAGCAACTTCTCATGCGTCAGAACCCACTTGTGGGCAGCGGATGCATCGCACACCGCTTGCTTCACATGAGGATCGCTAGTGAGAGTGCGGACAAAGTAGAGACACGCGATCTCGGGAGAAAGACCCGACACGATCTCGCAGCACCGATTGACATTCTGCGTGACCCACTTCTTGTCACCGCGAGTCAGTCGAGATGCGAGAGCCATAGCGACCGCATACGAAATGCTGATCTTCTTGGGGTTCTCCTTGAACTCAGCCTTCTTCGCAATCAGAGCGTCAATGTCGGGCATATCGCGGATCTCACGGCGGTACGCATCGAACTCAGCCGATGCACCCTTGCCGATGAGGGGAGCGATATCGTCAGTCTCATCCATGCCGTTCTGCAAGCAGACGGACACTCGCTCCCAACTTCGCGGAGAAGCAAAGTTGGCGTACTCGTCCTTCGGCTCGGTGCAGAGAAGTCCAGGTCTGAAGTTGAGGAAGCCAATGACATCATCATGGATGCCACTAGTAGCAGCCCAACGAGTCCACGCTTCCACGGTCGGCTCGTACTCGACAATCGAGAAGCGATTGCGCAGCGGAGCAGAAAGCGGATTGACATGAGCCTTGTGGGAAGCCTTGTTGCCCGCAGCAACAATGTACCAACCATCGCCCAACTTATGCGGACCACACTTGCGATCAAGGATGATCTGAAGCGCCGCGTTCTGAACAGCCGCAGGAGCGGTGTTCAACTCGTCAAAGAAGATGATGCCCTTGCCAGTAGCAGGGATGAACTCAGGACGCGCCCACTCGACATGGGACACACCGCTGCTGTCCTTCGCCACAGTAGGCAGACCACGCAGATCGACAGGATCAAGCATGGACAGACGGACATCAATGACGGTATCACCTTCAGCCGCCTGATGCACCATCTGTGACTTGCCTACTCCTGGCGCACCAAAGATGAAGGTAGGGATGCCAGTCTTACGGTTACGACGAATGCGCTCAACAAGATTCATGTGTTCACTCCAACTAGGTTTGCTACTGGAGGCTCCCCGCTGGAACCCTCCGACGCCCCAACCTCTCTGCCGTTTGCGGGATTTGGGTCAGCCGACCCCCCCGCCAAACGGTTCAACTGGACAAAAGCGGATGATGGGACTCGAACCCACAACATTCATCTTGGAAGGGTGAAACTCTGCCATTGAGTTACATCCGCGTGCCACTCTTATCGACTATCTGGCTCGATAGTCACGGTCAAACTCTTGGAAGTCAGTTGTTCCTGAAGAAACTCTGCCTTCTCCTTGTGGGAGACAGTCACGATGGACAATCCCTCATGGTGGACTTCCATAGTCCTCTTGACGGCATCCTCAGCCTCCAAGTGAACGATCTCCATGAAGGTCTTGATAACGTGTTCAAAGGTATTGATGTCATCGTTGTGGACAATGACCTTCCACATGGGGAGTGGCTTTGAGGGCGTGGTCTTGTCAACTGGCTTAACAGGTGTTTCAGTCTGGCTCATTTATTCCTCCGATATCTCAATTTCACCAAATGGTTCGATCCCAGTAGAGTTATGTCGGAACATCCCTTGAACCCCCGACATACCCCATCTATTCTTCGTGCAACGAATGGCGAATCCTCCCGTATCCCTGTCCTTTACAGCCAAAAAGACGGAATCGACAAGATGCTCGACAATCCTGCTGCCCGAAATCTGATCCTTCTTGTTCAACTGAGTGACTAGGACGACATGGCAGTTGTGCTGAATCGCGGCTGTCTTGTACGCAGCAATGCACCTTTCCAAGCCGTTTCGATTCTTCGCCTCATCAAGCATCTGGATGGAATCGACAATCACTAGATCTGCGTTGTTTGCAGAAAGTTCATCCAACTGTCCCTTAAGCGAATGAATGTCACCGCAGCGGAAGTCAGCGTCTTTTTTAATCTTCCCCTTAGCCACCGTTTTAAACTGCTCAAGTGCAAACTCATTCTGCCAGTAGAGTGCGGAAAGTCCGTTGTCCTTCTTCGGATCAGTAAGTGATCCACAGACGGCAATCATTGCTCGTGTTTTACCCACCCCAGGTGATCCACCCAGTAGGCTGATTTGTCCGCGCGGAAATCCCTTTGAGGTAAGATCCTCAGAGAATCCCCACAACATATCAACATGGTTGATCCCGCATGAGAAGCGGATTAGTTTCTTGTCCGTAATATCGTCAAGCGATGTTACGGTTCCCTTTCCTGCGACACCTTCCATGACTGATTGCTCCTTTGATTCAGTCCTGAACTTGCTTCTTATGACCCTGATATGGGCGATTGTTGCTTCCTTAGGCAGTTCACCGTGTCTGACCTTGAGAGCATTGAAAATCTGATCGTCTGTCCAACTAAGCAGTTGGATCATCAGTTCGATCTCCTTGCTCAGAGACAGCGAACCCAAACAGCCTTCCGTGCCAAGTGCCTTGCGTCCCATAGATCACCATTCTACGGTTTGTAGCCTACAGTCAAGCGGTAAACCCCGAAGATTACAAGAAATGGCGCAGAGGGTGGGGTCGGGTGCAACCCCACCCCCTGCGCTCAGAGGAGTCAGATATCGCCGCTTATCTGAAGCAACCTGCCAAGCGACCTGTTCTCGCGCTTGCGCCTGATCTCCGCAGGGATAAGAGGGAACAAGATGGGCAGGTTCTTCACGATGGCGATGGCGCGGCTTTCAGAGCGAGCGCATAGTGCAGCGAAGTAGGTTCGCATCCATCCCTCTTTGTGTCTGCGCGTCATCTTGCCCGCACAGTCTCCTTGAGTCAGATCGCCCTTCATGAGCCCCATCGTCTTTTCGTCCTTACGGGCGATGCAAGACAGGGAATACATGATGTCGTCGAACTTCTCCCATGAAGATGGCAGATCACGAGCCTCATTGACCCACCTACTGTGCAGATCCATCAGGCAATGAGGACGGTCACGGTCGTACAAGTGCATGAAGCCAAGAGACTTGTGAATCAAGTCGATCTTCTTGTCAGCCACAGACTTGTCATCGCTATATCGCGGTGCGAGAGAAGCAAGGATGCCGTTGCTACCTGCAATGGTCTTGATAGCCCTCACGGGATCGCTCTCTGCCCAACGCATCATGGAGGCATGGTTGCATCCATTTGAAGTGTAGATGCAGTGCATCTGAATGCTCTTGAGTTTGGGAGACTCGTTCATGTAGTCCCACACCTCAGGATCAGTCAGTACGCCCCAAGAGATGTCAGACTGAAACTCAGGAGACAGATACGACTGAGTCTTTGCCAACTCCTCGTACACCTGCAACAGGATCATTGCGCTGCGCTTGTTGTTCTTGTGTGCGTTCCACAAGTCGCGCGCCTGCCATCCTGCGCGGAGCCTCAGTGCTGCGAAGCAGCGCAAGTCCATCTCTGAGATGGAATCAAGAAGATCCTTGTTCTCAGGCTTGATGATTGCTATTGCTGAATGCTGGATAGCCATGTCACACAGCCTCCTGACCATCTCTACAGGAAGTTTCTCGTATTCGGTGTCAATGTCCATGTAAGTCTCCTCTGGGGGCAACGCGCTCCCACCCTAACCCGTCTGCCGTTTGCGGGATTTGGGTCGAGGCGGGGAGCGGCGGGGAGGCGTGTCTATGCGGCTCGACCCTCTCCGCCTCGCGCGCGAACCGATAAATAAAAAAATGAGTCGTCATATACATATCCCAAGTGCTATTGACTGGTGCGCATTCCTGGCAAATACGGCAGAAATAGATGGCTATTTAGTTAGTGAAAACGAACTGAATAGGGTGCGTACTTCGGTGGCTCCACGCCGTTATGCACTTGCATTAACCAACTGCGCAAACACCCTATGGGAGTTCGCCACAAGCGATTCTCCCCTTGACCCAATCAGTGCAGCCAGACAAATCAATACGATGCTGAAGGAGGGCGCTCTGGAAGAGGGTGTAATCAAAGAGCAGTATACATCCGATTGGCGCGAAGGCAAGCCAATTCTTGATCCAGAAACCAACTTTGACGCACGAGCTGCTCCCGTCGTGATCGAGGAATGGGCAAACCAGATTAAAGAAATGGACAATGAGATAGTTGACTTCCTTGAAAGAGGTTTCACCACAATGGCGATGCAACGCAAGGCAGGCATGTCCGCCTGGATATCTCAGTTCCAGTGGGGTCATATATGCCCGTTTCCAGCCCTCAATGGGGTGACTGGAAGGTTCATTACAAATCTCCTCAGAATCAGGTGGAGCATGACCATGGTCCGCTACGACTACGCAAAAGGAGTCTGGCTGAAAAACTTGAACGACTGCAAGAAGATCTGGATGAACCAGAATGTCCTAAGTCCAATCGAGGTAAAGACTTACAAGCCAGATTTGCAAAAGCACGAATTCTTTTCCCTTTAGCTCTTCTTTTCGCATATGAACTATCATGTCGAGGTGCCTTCTTCTATTCATCGCATGTGTGGGCGGATGTGTGTCCACTGCAGAGGAGCCTAAAGTGGTCACGCGCGGTTTTTTCAACCAGAATCCAAATGGGTCCCAGCTTACGCCTCGTGAAGAAGGTCTCCTCCTCGTGGGATACCTGAGCGAGTCTTCCGACATCGCCAACACTCTTAACTCCAGAACCGAAGTCAGGGAGACGATGGCGTTCAACGCGTCATGTCTTGACCGCCTCGCGGAGCTAAGGCAGCAGGGGCACATCAGCCACAACGAGTTCCAGACAGCGTCATTCGGCTACATGGAAGCTGAGCTTTCACTTTTTGATTCACAGTGGACATCAGAGCTGATCAACCACTACGAGCAGGCCAGCACCAAGTAACTCACCAGACCTCCTCTCTCCCCCTCGCATGCCTCAGGGACGTGGTGTGCGAGGGGTTTTTTCATTCACAATATCGATGCACGCAGCTACACATGTCAAAAATCGAGCGAGCAGAGGAGACTCCCCCTTCCTTGTTGAAAGGAAATATCATGAATTCACTCTTCAAAGACCACCCCAGAATACTCACCCGCAAGATTTTCATCCTGACCTCAAACCCACCTGAAGCTCCGTCTCCGAGCTCCTCCGACAAGGAAGAGCTTCGCGAGGTGGTCAGGTCAATGAAGGAAGCGCACAACGACCCACAGCGCTACCTCATGATCAAGCTCTTCGACAATTCTTTCATTGACGACTTCCTGAGAATGCTACCTCCAGGGGCCGCCCCCACCTTCAGACCTCTCTGCGAGATCCTGATGTCGGATGTTGAAACTCTCTGCCTAAAGGAGAAGTTCAGACACCGACGAGCCAGACCCGCCCAGATGGCTAAAGCTGAGGGCTTTGACCTTGGGGAATTTGATTCAGACACTGACGAGTCTCCAGCTTACCCTTCTGGGCACGCAGCAGGATCCCGCATCCTCGCCCTTGCTCTGGGAGAGATCTTTCCCCACCGCAAGGAAGTTCTCGTGGAGCTATCCAGACTCATCGGTCAATCCAGGATCGACGGCGGTCTCCACTACCCATCAGATGTTCAAGCAGGATTCGAATGGGCAGAGGAGCTCTGGGCGTCGTCGAGACGTTCTGGACTGCGCATCAAAGACCACGTTGAAAGAAATAAAATCGACCGCGCCGACAAAAAAGAGACTTCCTTAACCTGATTTCAGTGCTTCACCAGGGTTCGACCCAAAGATCTAGTTAAAAAAACAAGTCCCTCCCTCCCACACAGCTACCAACTGGAGCGCTTTCCTCGTTTAAAGCTGCATGCGCACATGCAGTCCAAGCGCATCAAAGAGATATACCCCTTGGGGAGGGAGAGACTTGATTGAATGACCCCAGAGGAATTCGAATCCTCGTTGCCTCCGTGAAAGGGAGGCGTCCTAAACCAGGCTAGACGATGGGGCCAGCAGAACTATCTATATCGTTTCTTTAATACGCAAGGTATAATACTTTCCATTTTTTCCCACATCTTTACCTTCATGGAACCAAAAGGATAAAGATAGATATGGAAAAAACAAAGCTAAGAATACTAGGCGAAGACTCCCCAGAACCAGTCAAGGAGTCAACGACCATACACGCAGGCAAGTTCAACATCTCAGTGCTTGAACACAGGGGTTCAGTGCGCGTGGAGATACAGCCCCTCAGTGGGTCCTCTATCTTCTCCCGCCTTGAAGGCATCGTCTATTCACTATTCAAATCCACGCCGCCAACGAATGTGATCCTAAGCAGGCAGCAAGGACGCACTCTCATGAACGCGATCAGGAGAATAGTGGAGAAAACATCTCAAAGACCCATGTCAAAGAGATAATCTGCCGATAAATAAAAACCCCCCCGTTCTGGATACTCAAATCCAGAACATCTCAGCAACACAATGTCGCTGGGAACACCTTTCGGAACTCCCTTCCTAAGGCTTCAGCGATTTCTTCCCCCCAGAATCGCGCGGTAAAAGCAATCAGTGCTTTGAAGCTAGGTAGGGAGTTCTTTTTTCTACCCTCCGTAAGCAACTTCATCATCATGCTCCAGCCATTGCACTCGTGACGGTGCACAAATATCACCGTAGAGTCTGCAACATCACCAGCATACCAGCCCTTTCCCCTCACAACCCATCCCTTGTCCTCAGGAAGCGACACTCCGACTGGAGCAAGTACGTAACGCCTCGTGAATCCAACCCTCTCGATCCACCAACGACTGCTCACGACCCTGTTCACCCAGTAGACAAAGTCGCCAACGCACTTCGGATCACGCCAAGACGCGTCCCAAGCATTGCTCCAGTCAGGCAATGTCTTCCTTCCCCACTCGCTCATCCGCCTCCAAGCGGCCTTCTGGTCAGGATACAGCGTGCATAAGGAAGAATTACCCCTCCACTCGGTGAACTTGGAACTCTTCAGTGCTCCAAAGTCATCCATCATGCCACGCCTCTCCACATTGATGCCCCAAGCGTACACCGCAGCCGATTCAGTGCGCATCCTCCTCACCCTCTTGTGGGGAGTATCGAACACGTCAGAGAAATCCTGCGCCTCTATCTCCGTCAAGACGAACCTATGCACCCGCCTTGTGTAGCGGACATAGGAAATGGGCTCAATGTGCCACCGCCTATGGCCACAGCTCTCTCCCCACTTCGGGTACTTCGGGTCATTGCCGCAAAAGCGAGTTCGGTGCTTGCGTCTCATAGCCGTAGCCTACTCCCTGTAGCATACTTTGTCAAGCGTCAACTTTATTTATTCTGGCGAAACACCCCTCCCAGACATCATCGCTCAGCGATGATGGGTATCCACATATCCCCAATACTGCGCCATCGAAACTGGTAAATAAAAAAAATACACCAAGAGGTGTACTTTTTTTATCCAGGATCACACCGCTCAGCAGCTCTCGAGCGCTATGAAAACTTATAAAATAGCAAAAAGCAAATGAAAATGTTCCACGGGGAACATCAGTTCAGTAGCATAGAATGGCGTATTAGCGTGTCGCAGTGTGTCGAAAAGTGGGGCGTTGTGTAGCAAGGTGGGGAATTAATTAACAAATAAGAAACTTATGATTTGCCAGAGGGCGGGCAAGTACAAGTAGGAAAGAGGGGGGGTATACGAGAGAGAAAGAGGCTTCCTGGATTACATAAGAAGCAACCTGTACAAGAGAGAAAGAGGGTGATGTATTTATATAAGAAGCGGTGGTAGAGGCTTCCTGGATTGTATTATAACCTACCTTGTGATAATAAAAACAGTGGAATAGTTTATGTTAAAAACT